>ENA-OOVY01000322-OOVY01000322.1-human-gut-metagenome-genome-assembly--contig:-NODE-322-length-7463-cov-2.419381_pt1 | contig 7463 bp, 9 predicted proteins | sample MGYA00241400_ERZ501307 | MGnify/ENA primary metagenome ERZ501307 (study PRJEB25962, sample SAMEA2042364) | human gut metagenome | biome: human gut; feature: human-associated habitat; material: faeces... | reverse complement strand
CAACACTCGCACAGACAACAGTACGGATTTATTCATTGTTAACTTTCAGTGAAATCCGATTTAAATAGCTAAGAAGTCTTATTCTCTTACACATTATGCGATAAGCTGTGTTTTTTCTACATGCTCTTGCGATTTATACTATCCTGCATTATAATGTTTAAAAGACACTGCAAGATATTTGCTGATAACTTATGGGCTAATGAATGGAGAAGATTATGGTTGCAAATAATATTTGTGATGATTTCTTGAAAAAATTAGGAGAAATACAAAACATGTCATTGGCCGGCGAAAAGGCAACCCAATTTGCAAATTGTGAACAGTTTTCTTCCTTTTATGGCGTTTGGATTACTGAGTTGAAAGAACTCGGTGTAGAGCAGATTCCCATGTTTGAACTGTCGTTACGGGAGTATACATTGTCTTTATTATTTGTTGCCTCAGGTCTCTATAAACAGGCGATGGCTTCACTGCGTTTTTCCTTAGAGTACACCCTGTTTTCCATAATGTTGTCTTCCAGCGAACTCAATTATCGTCTATGGAAAACCCATCAAAAAGATGAATGCTGGGCAGAAACTATACATGCCCAAACAGGGGTATATGGTTCCGTTTTTATTCAGGCTTTTGCTCCTGAATTAAAGAATCACGGAGCATCATTGCAAACGCTTGCTCGAGATGTATATAGAGAATGTTCCGAATATGTTCATGGAAACTACGAAGTCATGCAGGAAACCCCGTTGCAAGTCGAATATAAGGATCAGCTTTTTGACAGCTTTATTGATAAAGCAGACTCAGTTGCATACCTGATTACTTTTGCTTTAACAATTAGATTTTGGGGCAATTTAAAGGGAAGCACTCTGGCATCGTTGGAGACGCCAATAATGTCATATTTGAGTACTATTCCCGAAATAATAGCATTATACGGAAACTAACGAGGTGCGATATGAGTGATTTTATTTTTCGAACAGAAGAAATGACAAATGAACAAATACAAGAGTTTTATGTTGAAAATACCGATGATATTGCTACTGTGCAGAAATTATCATCCTGGAATCCGGTCTTGTTGGTTGGGAGTCGAGGGGTAGGTAAGACTTTTCTTTTTCGTGTTGCTCAATCCAAACTATTGGAAAACTTCTCCACAAAAAAGATTTTACCTGTGTATATCACTTTCAGAAAGGCATCCGTAATACAAGTCAAAAGACCCATTCAATTTCAATCGTGGATGTTGTCTCGGATATGTTCAAATATCATTAAGGAGCTACGAAGGACTGGCTTTGATGTCCGTAGAAGCTATGGGGCCAAACTTCTATTAGGCGAATCAAAAGACGGTTCTGAAAGTAAAATTGAAGCTATAGCTACACAATTCGAATCATCTTGGCGTACTCCAGAGGCAGAAATCGACGAAACCGCCATTCCCTCACTGGATGACTTTATGGATGCAGTTGAGGATATATGTTTAAGTTTTGGTTTAAAACGAATTATCCTGTTTATCGATGAGGCTGCGCATGTATTTTATCCCGAGCAGCAGCGACAATTTTTCACGCTATTTAGAGATCTGAGATCTGCCTATATAAAATGCAACGCTGCCGTTTACCCTGGCGTGACAGTATATGGTGAAACTTTCGAACCAGAACAAGATGCAGAGGTAATTTACTTAAATCGAAAAATAGAGGATGCTGATTATATTGAGAACATGAAAGCTATGGTTCTCAAGCAAGTATCTGATAGTTCGCAAGCAAAAGTATTGTCACAGCAAGGTGAACATTTTAGCATCTTAGCATATTCCGCAGGCGGTAATCCACGGCATTTGTTAAAAACCGTGGCTCGAGCTGGTAAGATGGATTCCTCAAGTGTGAATACGATTATACGAACATATTATCGCGAAACTATTTGGGCTGAGCATTCGGGTTTGGCCGAAAAATACACAGGCTATAGAGATCTTATTACCTGGGGCCGCGACTTTGTCGAAAAAGAAGTAATTCCGTCTATAAAAGCTAAAAACGATTCTTATTTAGCAGAGGAAAAACCTACATCTGTATATTTCTGGATCGATAGAAATGCCCCTCAAAAAGTAAAAGAGGCTCTGCGTATCTTAGAGTACTCTGGCATTGTTTACGAACATTCTAAAGGTATTCGAGCTACCAGGGACGGGATTGGAACTCGGTATGCCATAAATGTGGGTTGCTTACTATCAGCAGAATCCACTCCCCTTAATATAGGACTTAATATTGTCCGCCGAATTACTATTAAACGAATGACAGAATTTGGTGCCAACTATAAATCCTATGATCTATTGCCAGACATTCAGGAAGTGGATATGACAAATGTTCTTCGAGAACATTTAAAGTTAGATATAGGGTACCTCGACTTAACACCATGGCAAATTGATAAGATTCGCTCCGTATCTATAAACACACTCGGAGAATTGTTAGGTGCGGATGAATCTGCACTTATGAAAGCATCTTATATTGCAGGGAAGCGCGCTCGTTCTATTAAAAACGCAGCGTATGCTGCTGTTTATGAGTTTTTGCTTGGATGAATATAATGCCAACAAAGCTGTCAAGTAGCTGACAGCTTTGTTGGCATTTCTTTTTATCACTTTCTCATTGCCCGCTTTCCTTTCTTGTCTTCTGGCGGACTTCCATCCCCCTGGCCAAGATCCATCAAGCGCTGCGCTTCCGCGATCTCGGCCTTCATCTCCACGATCAGGGCCTTGAGCTTCTCCTCGCACTCCTCGCGGGTGTGGGCGTAGACATTGCGGGCGTGTTTTTTACCGTCGGGCCATTTGGGAGAATAGCGTCCTTCAAAGAGGTGGTCGTTGATCTCACTGACGCAGCCGGTGCCGGAGCGGCGCTTGCGGCCTATGTAGGGCTTGAAGTCGGTCATTCTCGGCTTTTCCGCCTGGGCCGGGGCAGTTTCCTGCCCCGGCTCTGAAGCGTCCTCCTGCGGCGCTGCTTTGCCGATGCCGCGGTCAATATTTTCGGCGGCTGCCCGCTGCATATCATCGGTAATGTGGGTGTAGATGTCCAGCGTGGTGGCCGCCGACACATGCCCCAGCATGGCGGAAAGAGTCTTGACATCCATGCCGTTTTCCAGTGCCAGCGTTGCGAATGTATGACGCAGATCATGAAATCGAACATGTTTGCAGCCAGCGTGTTCCAGAATGAGCTGCAGTCTGCGTCGTACCACGCCGGGTGTGATGGGGCAGTCTTCTTTTACCGGGGATGGGAACATCCAGCGGGAGTCCACTGTTTTCTTATACTCCTGCAGCACCGCCACCACGGCGGGCGGCAGGACGATCTTTCGGACGGAGTTCTTCGTCTTGGGCGTGCTGATCTGGAGCTGACCGCGCACATCGTAGACCTGCTTGTTCACATTCAGCACACCGGTTTTGAAGTTCAGGTCATCCCATTGCAGCGCCATGAGTTCGCCCCGGCGCAGGCCGGTGGTCAGCTCCAGATAGAAGGCCGCCAACAGTCCGCGCCGTTCTGCTTCAGCCAGATACGGGCCGATTTTGTCCTCCGGCAGTATCTTCATCTCACGCTTTTCCAGCTTCGGCAGGCGGCAGCCCTTGGCGGGGTTGGTGAGGAGCAGCCGCTCCGCTACCGCCTGCTCCAGGCAGTTGTTCAGCAGCGTGTGGATGCCCCGTACCACGCGGGTGCTGAGACCCTTGTCTTTCAGCTTGATGTGGGTATACCGTTGGATGCGGCCGGATTTTTGCAGGTCGTTGTAGAACTTCTGGATCTGGATGGTGGTCAGTTTTTCCAGCGGCGTGTTGCCCAGTTCGGGAATGATGTGGTTGTCAATGTAGTTGAGGTAGTAGTCCTTGGTTTTCTCCCGCAGGCGCGGCTCGGCGTAGACCTCGTACCACAGCTTGATCCACGCGCCCAGCGTGTAGGATTTTGCACGGCTCATGTCCAGCTTTTCAGCCTCCGCAATGGCCTGCTTGAGCTTTTCCTTGGCTTCGGATTGGGTTTTAGCGAGGACGCTCTTGTGGATGGGCTTGCCGGTGGTGGGATCGCAGCCTGCGGTGTAGCGGCCCTCCCAGCGGCCATCCTTCCGTTTGCGGATGCTGCCTTCCCCGTTGGCTCGTTTCTTCGGCATGGTATCAACTCCTTTTCTTTGTAGCCAATACACATACCACAAACCGACCTTAATAGCTATCGGAGATGGGCAGAGTTAAGAGAAAGTTATCAATTGCGCAGCGGGGGTATTCTTTGGTTACAGCGTGGCCATTTTTGCGCTGTGTTGGCGTCGATCCACTCCCGCAGCTTGTCCTTCGGCACCACGATGCGGCTGCCGATCTTCAGCGTAGGGAAACCCTCGCTGTGGACTAACTCATACGCTCCGGCGCGGGAGATGCCCAGCACCGCCGCCACCTGCACGACGTTCAGCATCAGGGGCAGCTCATCGTAATTCTTATAGGTACATTTGTTCATTCGCTCCTCCTTACATCATGGTCATGTCGAAACCGTGATACTGCTCATATTCTTCCTCGTAATTTTCCTGTTCCTGACGGCGGGACTGATACCACTCCACCAGCTCCTGCAGCAAGAGGCTGCTGTAATACAGCTCACGGGCAAGGTCGCTGACCTCGCTGTCCTCGTCCTCGCAGAGGGCGCAGATGGCAGCCACTGTACCCGCCCCCCGTCCCCGCCATGCCGCAGACGGCATCCTCCAGCGTAGGTGTCGGCTCACGATGGTCATAGGCAATTTCCCGGCAGGCTTGCAGATAATCCGCGCCGCCCAGCCGGAAGTACAGCTCCATATTCTTGCGCTTCAGCGTCTGGTCGAACAGCTTGCTGTCCCGGCAGCGGATGTTCTCCGGGGTGGTGTAGGTGATGTATTTCTGGTTCGGCTCCCACTTCACATCGTAGCCATAGGCGTTCATATACGCAACGAACGCCTGCTGCGTGCGGCTCTGCTCCATAGCCTCTTTGATATGATCCGTCAGCCGCCTCTTCCACGTTGGGATGCGGAACGGGTCGGCCTTGGACTCCGTGACGGACAAACCGTACTCCCGACAGAGTTGGTTGCAGTAGTCTTTGACCTGCTGCATCTCCCTTGCGGACTGATGGAATTTCATGCCCGTCTCGAAATTGACGGAGTTCATGATGATATGATTATGGATGTGGGCGGTGTTCATGTGGGTGACCACGATGCACTGGTAGCCCTTAAAATGCTCCGCCAACTTCACACCCAGCTCGTGCGCCGTTGCGAAGTCCAGCGGATCATCCGGTGCGAACGCCTGCACGATGTGGTAGTAGCCGCGTCCCTCCGTTTTGCGGAACTGCTTTTTCACCGCCTCAAATTCCGGCACCGCCGTCCGCGCTACACAGTTGACGCCGCTGATAAGCTGCTCCACCGTCTTTTCCCGGTTGGTGACATAGTCGACGATGCCCCTCAGCCCACGCGAGACAGCAATGAATTTAAGGTTTGCCATGTGTTTTCATACACCTCCATGAACGGCTCCATGTTGACCAGCTCGACATGACCCTGCCGTGCCATGACGACCAGCTGATTCAGGTTATTGCCCTGCCGCCGCAGCTCACGGATGAGGTCATCCACGCCGTCGATGACCGTCACATCCTTGTCCATGGCCGCGTCCCGCACATACTGACTGAGAGACTTGTGCGCCTTCCCCGCTTGGAGCGAGATGTATTTCTTCTGCCACCCCGCCACGCGGATGCGGATAAATTCTTCTTTCTTCATATGTTGCTCCTCCATGAAAAGGGGTGTGGGCTTAGCCCGCATGCAGCGTTTGGGGAGCGGTTTCGGCCAGAGGCCGAAAACCGTACCACAAATGCGAAACTTGCCATCGCGCCAAAGGCGCGATGCTCCGCTTTCCCCGACTCCCAGCGTCCTGTGACACTTGTTCCGCCCTGCGAGGCCACACAGTGGATCACTGGGGTGAACACGGCGGTTCTGCGGCTTGCGCCGACAGTTTCCGCTGTACCCGTTGTCGCTCGGCGGCGGCTTCGGCGAGGTACAGCTGGTGCTGTGTGTGCCACTCCACCGCTTCGCGGATGGGGCGAATGTGATAACGCAGGTTGCCGTTTTTCTTCAGCCCGTTCCGCATGATGACCGATGTCGGCTCTACGGTGATGAGACCCTTTTCTACCAGTCCCGCCACATAGCGTTTGACGGAGCTCTTGCTTTTGCCGATGGCTTTGCCGATGGTTTCGTAGCTGGGCCAGCACTCGTAGGTGCGCGGATCCTCCAATCGCATCAATACAGCGTAGGTGGCCAGCTCGCCGGTGCTTAAATGCAGAGAGAAGATCGCGTTGGGCAGCGGCGTGAAGTTTTTCAGCTTGTTGTTTTGTAAGTTCAATACATACCTCCGATTTCTGTTGACATGGCTGCGCGAATGATGTAGACTAATTGCAATATAGATTAGACACTCAGCTTGAGCCTATCATAACAGAGGCGGCATGATCTGTCAACGCTGTCGATTATTATTTACAATTAGTCCATAATTGGAGGGTGTTATGTGGTACTGTAAAATGTATTTCCCCGGAAGGCATGAGGTCATCGAGAGCGATGCTTTCGGCACGCAGGGAGCACCGTCGCAGCGAAAGGTCTTTCCCTTTTTGGAGTCGCTGCTGTCCTTCACCGAACTGGACATCGGGAAGGTTGCCGTCGCGCTGCGGTGCATCTCCGACGACTTGGAGAGCCTCGACCGTGAGCGTGTGACCAACGCCATGGTCAGGCTGGGTGGGCTGGCGGATACACACAGCTTCTTTCGCGTGCTGTATGCCAAGTGGTTCTATCTTCATTCCAAGGGTTTTAAGAACAACGGAGAGGAAGTAACCTGTGCGTTAGACGAGTTACGGTCACTGCCGGAGAATCTGCCGCTGTACCAAAAGCAAATCCAGCGTTTCTTCGCGCTGATACTGGATATAGACAAGGCCGGGCGCGAGCCCAAACGGCAGGTCATGCGGTATTATCACTTTGACCAGCCTGACCAGCCCAGCGCCCCGGAGTTGTTTCCATTCCGCCTGCTGACCACGCGCTTTGAGCCGGTGGATGGTGACGCTTGTGCGCCGGTGCTGTACGCGAACACCGTGGCGGATATGATCAGTTTTTCTTTGCAGACCTGCGTGGAGCGCAGCATCACCGTGCGTCGCTGCAAGAACTGCGGGCGGTACTTCGCCCAGACAGGCCGCGTCAGCGCGGAGTACTGCGACCGCACGCCGCTCGACGGTCAGTCCAGCTGCCGTGCGATGGGTGCATTCCAGCAGTGGACGCTGAAGCAGGCTGACGACCCTGTATTCAAGGTCTACCGCCGGGAGTATAAGCGCCGCTTTGCGTGGATCAAGGCCGGTCGTATCAGCGATAGTGAGTTCTATGCTTGGAGCGAGCAGGCCAGAGAACAGAAAAAGAAATGCGACGAGGGTAGCATCACCGCGGAGGAATTTGGACGGTGGCTGAAGGAGTCGTAAATACAAGGAGGGGGTGGGGGCGGAGAA
>ENA-OOVY01000316-OOVY01000316.1-human-gut-metagenome-genome-assembly--contig:-NODE-316-length-7594-cov-2.547282_pt1 | contig 7594 bp, 8 predicted proteins | sample MGYA00241400_ERZ501307 | MGnify/ENA primary metagenome ERZ501307 (study PRJEB25962, sample SAMEA2042364) | human gut metagenome | biome: human gut; feature: human-associated habitat; material: faeces... | reverse complement strand
CGTCTCCTATGGACGATCTTTATAAAATCGTAGCGGTTAATCCTGCGAATTCAAATGCGATGCAATATGCACTTGCTTATTTGCTTTTGGCGAAAGACTTTAATCATGTGCAATCGTTCGTCGATACTTATTATGGAACTCCGGCTCTTCAGTATTTGGCCGAACCGGTACAGGAGGCCCTGCTTTTCTTTTCAGATTATTATCATACATTGGAGGAGGACTATGCTCTCCGACATGGTATCTCGAATGAGCAGTTATCCGCTTACCAACAGGTTGATTGGGAATACTGCAAGGCACATGGTGTCGAATCGTCCACATTGGATCGGTTTGTGCAGTTTAAGAAAGGATATGAACAAGTACGACAAGGAGCTCCTCGTTCCTTGTTGGATGGTTTCAAGCATACATTTTGGTATTATTTACTTTTTGCTGAGATTGGATGATGGAAACAAAGATTAATTGGATGATATGTCTGCTTGCAGGACTGTTGTTTGGAGCCTGTAGTGGAAACAGACCCGTACAAATACAAGGAGTGTTGGAGGCTGACCCTGATATATTTCCGGATTATAAGGGTGTGACGGTTCCGATGAATATCGCCCCATTGAATTTCTCCTATTTAGGGAATGAACCTTGCCGGTTGGTCGTTGAAGTGGCAGGGCATGAGCTGATGCAGATGGAGGGCAGACGAGGGCTTTTTTCATTTCCGGTTTCCGATTGGAAGGATTGGATGGGTCGATACGCTGGTGACTCGCTTCGTCTGACTGTTTTAGCGTATCAGTCGGATCAGTGGAAGCGTTACCGCTCTTTTTCAATCTATATAGCCCCAGATTCAATAGATTCTTATCTTTCTTATCGATTAGTTCCTCCTGGATACGAAGGTTGGAGGGAAATGGGAATCTACCAGCGTGACCTTTCTGATTATGAACAACGTCCTATTTTGGAAAATCGTCTGACAAAAGGTAATTGCGTGAACTGTCATGCCTATTGTGAGCGTGATCCGTCACGTATGATGTTCCATGCGCGTGCGGATTTGGCTGGTACGTTGATTCTGCAGGACGGTTTGGTTGAAAAGCTAGATGTGCAAACAGAGCAAATGGGTTCTTTTGTTTATCCGTATTGGCATCCTTCGGGTGATTATATTGCTTTTTCCATGAACAAGACTCGCCAAAATTTCTATAGCCATGATCCCGATAGGGTGGAGGTCTATGATACAGCCTCGGATGTGGTGATATATAGTGTGAAAGATCATAAAATAATGACTTCTCCTTTGTTACGATCTACTTGTGCTTTTGAAACATTTCCGACTTTTTCACCGGATGGGCATTTTTTATATTTTTGTTCAGCGGTTGCGGTCGATTCGCTGCCCCAGAATTGCAGGCAAGTGAAATACAGTCTTTGCCGGATAGCGTTCGATTTCCAAAACGAACGTTTGGGAGAAGTTGTCGACACGCTTTACAACGCGCGTATGGAAGGACAAAGTGTTTCTTTTCCGCGTTTGTCTCCTGACGGACGTTTCTTGGCTTTTACACTTCATGATTTTGGTAATTTTTCTATTTGGCATAAGGAAGCTGACCTGTATATGCTTGATTTGCTTACTTCCAGAAAATATCCTTTGGATGTTTTCAATTCGGAAGAGGCGGAGAGCTATCATTCTTGGAGCGGTAATGGTCGTTGGATGGTGTTCAGCAGCAGGCGGATTGATGGACTTTATACACGTCTTTTTATTGGCTATGTTGATTCGGAAGGGGTGGGGCATAAACCGTTTTTGCTGCCCCAGAAGGATCCTTTAACCTACTATGACGCGTTAATGTTTTCGTATAATATACCGGAATTGATGCGGTCAGCAGTCACAGTGGACGCCTGTCGGCTAGCCGGTTGTTTGAGAAGCGGAAAGAAATCAAATTTGAGGTGATAAGTGAATCGGTGGAGTGTTTGGGCGAATATAGTTGTAAATGCCGTGCTTGCTTCGGAGAAAATTTCTTGTAGTGAATAATATGGCTCTGTTCAGGAGTTTCGTTTCAATGAAGAAGGCAAATATGGAACTTTGTAATTGACAAACACTCATTTCTTTGTCCTTTGCAGCATTGATGCTGAAATGGCAGACATAGAGAGAAAAATGCGGTTATAAGATCCGCCTCTTTAGACATCGGTAGAGTGGTTTCCTATTTTGGGGATTGGGTGACGGCATATAATTGGTACTTGCTTGTTTCGCTTATGTCATTCGATATAGACATGAAGGAGGTCTCTTTTTGCCAGAAATGTAATGATTAGTATCAAAAGGATAAGGCGAACTGTGGAATATTGTGGATAATTTTGGCTGTAATGTTACTAATGCCATTGAATAATATATAATGATATGGAAATAATTTGGAAAACAATTCAATTGAGTTGTCTCTTTTTTCTTTTGCAGAGTTTTTTGTTCAGGACAAAAGATTTTTTAGTGAGAGACTTTGGGGCGAAAGCGGATGGAATTACGTTGAATGTGGCGACAATTCAGAAAGTTATTGATTTCTCCCATGAACAGGGCGGAGGTCGTGTTGCGTTTACTCTTGGTGATTTTGTGACAGGCTTGATCTATCTGAAATTAGGTGTAACAAAATGTGAAGTTGTCCGCAAAAGAAAAAGACTATCGTCCTGCGATTGTCCTTGATGATGTGCACAATAGAACATTTAAGAATGTGAGCGCTAACGTTCCTGGATAGAAACGTTATTATTTATGTTCGTGACAATTTTTCAAAAATCAGGAAATTATTTTTTATCTATAAATTTTTATTATCAATAAATGAAGAAGTCTGTATTTATATTAGGATGTACATTGTGGGGTGTCTCTTTGTCCGCACAAAATGAAAATGTACAGTATCAACTGCTGGAGGGATATTCTTCCTCTCGTGCTTTTAATCCGAAACACATTGCAGTGCCAGATTTGCCAGGATATAAAACTCTGAAATGTGATTTCCATTTGCATACCTATTATTCGGATGGACATGTCACTCCTGAAATGCGTGTATTGGAGGCTTGGGCTGAAGGACTAGACGCTATTTCAATCACAGATCATCAGCCAGTGCCTCGTTCTCACACGGAAACGAAGGATTGTAATGTCTCTTACAATAAAGCCTTCCCAATGGCTGAAAGTAAAGGAATTACGCTGATAAAGGGGGTGGAGATTACAGGGAGCGATCCTGTTGGACACTTGAATGTCCTTTTTATCAAAGACTGTAATGACTATATGCCGAAAAAAAGAAATTTTTCAGAGACTGAAGCTGACAGCCTGATTGAAAAAGCTGCTGCGGAGGGCGCTTACATTACAACGAATCATCCTGGGTGGCCAGATAAGAACAGCGAATTGCCTGCTTATATTGTTCGTCATATCGAGCAAAAGCGGATTCAGGGTATTGAGATATTCAATAACGAAGAGTTTTATCCGCGTGCTATCGATTATGCAGACCAGTATAACTTGGCTTATATTGGAGCAACGGATGCTCATTATCCAATGGATTTCCTGTTTGACTTGAAAAAGAAATTCCGTACATTGACGTTTGTTTTTGCAAAAGAAAATACGCCAGAAAGTATTAAGGAGGCCCTTTATGCGGGTCGTTCAATCGCCTATGCTGATCAGAAATTGGCAGGAAAAGAGAACATGTTGAAATTGTTTTTACGTTCTTCGTTGAAAGTACTTTCTTATGAGGAAAGGAATGGAAAGTTCCATGTCCGTCTATTGAATGAAAGTGATATTCCTTATCTATTAGATAACGGCGTTTTAAGTGATCGTATTCGTATTCCGGCACATGCTGTTTGTGATATGACTCGTCCTCTTTCTCAATTGACACAGCCTTTCCGTGTGACAAATATGTATATCTCGTCTACTGAACGTCTAGAAATACCAGTGTCCTATCTGTTGGCTTCAAAGGAAATGCCAGAAATGCCATATGTTGATGAGCGGAAGGTCTCGTTTGTCAAAGAAGGCTTGTCAATAGTTTTGTCTTGCGGTGAAGGTGATACCTATTATACACTGGATGGAACTGAGCCTGAATTTGGTAGTGCTTCCCGTTGTGAAGGTGCGATCATACTGGATGCTCCTTGTAAATTGAAAGCTTGTACCTATAAGGATGGAAAGCCCAGTCGTGTATATGAACGTTATATCGGTTTCTCACGTGCTATCAAATGTAAAGGAAGGCGACAGGGGGTATCTTATCGCTATTATGAAGGTAACTTCAAATCTGTGAGTGATTTGGAGAAGATTGGTGAAATGAAGGCAAAGGGAGTGAAATCTTATTTAGAATTTGAGGATGATTTCAGAAACGAGGATGATTTTGTCTATGTGTATGAAAGCTTTTTGTCCGTCCCTGTTTCAGGAGCTTATGGTTTCTCCTTGAAAAGTAATGACGGTTCGGACCTGTTTATTGGAGGCGTTCGTGTAGTTGACAATGATCGGGCTGTCGGCTATGTGGAAGCAAATGGGTTTGTCTATCTAGAAAAAGGGTGTCATCCTTTGAAGCTTCGTTACTTTGACGGGTATAGTGGCGAGTATTTGCTGATGGAGTGGATTTGTCCTAAACAAACCTATGGGGAAACTGTCTCTGCCTCATGTCTTTTTGTTGAATAGAAATCTCGTCTTATCCAATATTAGCGAAGATAGTCTGTTTCTATAGTTTGATTTTGGGCGTATTTGGATCGATGAATGATTATCGGTAGTTAGAATTATCTGTTTGAAAGTGTTACAGAACCTTTCAAAAAATATAGTGAAAGAGGTTGTATCGTAACATGTTACACGACACAGCCTCTTTTATTCGTTATACAGAAGTTTTTTTGTTTATTTATTCGGATTGACTATACATACAGAATCCTTTTGCGATCTTTTTACTGAATGTCCCTTGTTAGGTTTAAAAAAATCTTATTTGAATTTAAAAATCTAATGAGCGAAAACTGTATCCAATTCCTTTATCCCTAATTTATTCGGAATACCGCTACCATAAACTATTTTTCTTTAGAATTATAAAAAACTATTTCCTTATACACCCTATAATATCCAGGCTTGTTGTCATTAAAAAGGGGATAAAGATTTGCTGCAAATTGATATTTTTTCCCTTGTCTAACTTCAATACCTATATCAGTCCATGCATTGTTGCCATTCAGTAGTAGCCATTGATTGTCTTCTTTACGTGCTACCATATAATCCTCTCCCAAAAACAAGACTTTGGAATTATTATTATTCAGACTCATCGACACGCTTTTTGTGTCTATCGGATAAAAAGCTTTGTCTGTTTTCATAGATATTTGCAGAGTATCCAAGAATGCAGGTGCCGTAAAAGGTGTTGCTGGCTGAACTCTTCCATGATTGACTGCCGAATAATTAACAACTTTTCGTCTGAACATTTCTTGAAAATGCTGTGAATTGTTCATTAATAATACTTCAATAGTATCCTGTTACCGATAAAGGATGATAGTCATATTCAGTTCGCAATGATAGAGAATCAGAATTTAAGGCTTCTCCTTGCGGAATATCCCGTGGTATAGGACTCAGTACTATATTTACAGGCCGTTCGAAAGAATTTTTATTTATTGGAATGATTTCAGGACTAAATGTGATATCTGATATAATATCTAATTCTCATAACGGAGAATCAAAAACGTCTTTTTTGAATGCTGATTTCAAAAGGGGCTGTCGGTATATCTGGAATAAACAGATACTTTATTCGTGCCCAACATCGCCTCTAAACAATGAAAACGCTGTTGCAGGGTGGTATCGGATTTAATAATGCTGTCTACATAAAGAGCATAATTCCTCTTACAAACGAATGCCGTCTGTTTTATCATCTTGTCCATTCTTGGAAGGGTAAGAATGACAAGAATTAAATAGTACTAATGATGTAAAGAGTAAATATTTTATGATTGTCATTTGTAGAGTCTAAAAGTTACCAGAATTGTATATTTTACCTTTATAGCCTTCCTTTACAATGTTCCGGGTAGCCTTTGAGAAGCATTGGATATTCTTTCTTTTCAATATTCTTGCGCTTATTGGTACAGTAAGCGGCAAGAATACAACATCCCATTAAAAATACAATTCCGACTCTCATAGGTAAAAGCTGCGAATCAATAATGGAAGTAAAAGCGGATGTATGCTCCATATAAATAGGACTTTATTGTTTTACTTAATTAAAAAATATAAGCAAGGGACAATTGCCAATATCTGTTTCTTGATTTGAAAATATCACCATCGAAAATCTGGTCTATGGCGTCATGCTTGTCTCCTCCGATATGGTGTCTGGCGGATTCCGTTAATCCGATGTTATAGTAGCAGCTCAGCATCAGATGTTTCATTATCTTCACGCCACCTCCGAGATTCAGACCGACTTCAGTGGAACGCCATCCCATAGAAGAAAGATCCTTGTCTATGGCATCTACGGCTATATGGACTAGTTTGCGTCCCCAATTGTCCTCATTTACTAAAAAGGAAAAAGAAGGTCCTATTCCTAAAAACAAGTCAAAGTTGTCGGACAACCCCATTTCCCATTTTAATTCTATGGGTATGTCGATACTTTGTGTCTTGATATCGGCACTGACGTCATTGGAGGTGTTTGTCAATTTCACTCCACGCTGTACATACAATAGGGAAAAATCCAAGGTTAGTCCATAGAAACCGGTCTGATATTGTAGCATGGGACCTACTTGAAAACCAGTCATATTCTCTGTTTTAACCCGGTTGCTTATACCTTGAATATCAGCTTTGTTTCCAAGCACACCGGCTTTCAATCCAAAATGGAGACCTTGAGCCATACAAGCAGCAGGACATAACCAAACTAAAAAAAATAACAGATAAATAGCTTTTCTCATTTTATGTTAAATAAATAGCATTATAATACAAAGATACTAATTTTAGTCAAGGCATTTTGGCATGGATTACGGTATTATTGGTGAAAAATCATTTTTTTGTGTTTTTTGCTTCAAGCAAGTTTCCGTATTGTTTCGTTTTCTTTTTCCTATTTAAATATATTACTAACTTTGCTTCTATATTGGAATGTGGTTTACTGTTGTATGATGTGTTTTCTATTATACGATATGACTATTTAATAAATGGTAAAAATGAATAAAGTAAACGCAGAAAGAAAAAGCAAGGTTGATGATAATACAGCAAAAATGCAGTCTATTAAGTGGTTAGGTGTTTAACTCATAATACTGCATAAGCTGAAAAAGGAGGTCCGATAAAAGCTGCGAAAGACTTCAGTTCCCATATCGTTACTGATATAACAGGAACAAGAAACGGCACAACAGATTCTATTTCAGTAATTTGCACAGTTTTTCATACCTGAGGACAACTCGCTTGATATTAACTTTGTAACGATCAAAAAAGTATGAAAACGAGTATGAGCAGATCGACCTTCAAAATCCTCTTCTACGTGAAGAAGGGCAGCGAGAGAGCCAACGGCTATCTCCCCCTGATGTGCCGTCTTACGGTAGACGGCGAAATCAAGCAGTTCAGCTGCAAGCTGGACGTGCCCCCGAAACTTTGGGACGTGAAAACGGCACGTGCCACGGGCAAGAGCGCCGAGGCGCAGAAAATCAATGCGGCGGTTGACCGGATACGCGTGGACGTGAACCG
>ENA-OOVY01000305-OOVY01000305.1-human-gut-metagenome-genome-assembly--contig:-NODE-305-length-7732-cov-1.929471_pt1 | contig 7732 bp, 8 predicted proteins | sample MGYA00241400_ERZ501307 | MGnify/ENA primary metagenome ERZ501307 (study PRJEB25962, sample SAMEA2042364) | human gut metagenome | biome: human gut; feature: human-associated habitat; material: faeces... | reverse complement strand
GATTAGCCTTTTACGGTAAGATCGTTGTAGTTGATTCAGATACATTTAAGAAAATGCAGGCATAGTCCTGAGTAATATAGATAATTAAATATTAATAACAAGGGCGGGATCTAAAAGAATTACTATGAGATGACTTTATAGTAAGACTGCTGTCACATTATTTCATACTTGAAAAAACAGTCAGGTAATTCAGATAATGGTTCTCAATGCAGAGTCTTCATAGCTAATGCTAATAATGCATCCTCGAATTCATAGACGAATAACAGATACTTTCAGATAATTACAAAAATGTTTGTTGAACTTAGATCAGCCTTACCTCTAGGTAAAAGATAACAGGTGCTTTGAAGAGACCCTAGTAGTATTGGGCGAACGGGTCTTACCACCAAAATAGCTTATGAAAAGAATAGGCAATTTATTTAACAGGATAATATCATATGAAAATCTGGTCCGGGCTGAAAAGAAGGCTAGGCTAGGTAAAACTAAAAGATACGGCGTTAAGAAATTTGACAGGAATCCATATGAAAATCTGGTCCGGTTACAAAAGGCATTAATAGAAGATACTTATCGTACTTCGGAATACTGCGTATATACAATCATCGCCGATCGTGGTAACAAAGAAAGAGAAATATATAGGCTACCGTATTATCCAGACAGAATAGTCCATCATGCTATAATGAATGTTATAGAACCTTACCTTGTTAGTAGATTTACTGCAGATACCTTTAACTGTTTAAAAGGAAGAGGTATTCATTATGGAGTAAAGAGATTAAAAAGAGATTTAAAAGCTGATAAAGAAGGCACAAAATATTGTTTAAAATTAGATATTAAAAAGTTCTTTCCTTCTATAGATCAAGATGTGTTATACTCACAATTTGAAAAGATATTTAAGGATAAGAAACTATTAAGATTATTACATCATGTAGTTTATTCTACACCAAAAGGTTTACCAATTGGAAATTACATATCTCAATTTGCAGCAAATTTGAATTTGACTTGGTTCGATAGGTGGATTAAACAAGTATTAAAAATAAAATATTATTACAGGTATTGTGATGATATTGTTATATTACACCCAGATAAAGATTACTTAAGATATTGCTTACAAGAGATTGAAAAATATCTAGCTGATAACTTGAAACTAAAAGTAAAACGTAATTGGCAGATATTTCCTGTAGAAGCAAGAGGTATAGATTTTATTGGTTATGTATTTTACCATGATCATACTTTACTCAGGAAAGATATCAAAAAGAAGTTTATTCATAAATTAAGTTATAAAAGTAAGAATAAGAGGTTAACATCACTAGCAGCTTATTGGGGATGGTGTAAATATGGAAACTGTCATAATTTATGGTATCGCTTTACGAGATCTTATAATTTTAAAGATTATAGACAAAAATTATTAAGTAGTTATGGAATTAAAGAAAGTACAAGGTGATCATATACCTGAAGTAATAGAATACCTAGGAATGAATGAATGGGCAGTTAGATGGGATATTGAAGAAGTTAATTCTGAAGATATACATGGTTATGCTTATTATGAATTAAAATTCAATGAAGAACCAACTTATGATTCTTTCGTAAGTAAGGTTATCAGAACTAGATATAGTGCAGATGAGGAAGCAGCATTAAAATCTAATATGGTTGAACAATTGCTTAGTGGCAGTCAACCTATTACCAGATATGATGAATGGCAGTCTTTTCAAACACTTAGAACAGAAGCTAAAACAATTGGCAAACAAATATTTAATATTTAATTATGGTAATTAAAGTAAAATATAATGGAGAATGGGTTAAAATACCATACTTAAGTAGTGATCGTGGTCAGGAACTAGTAGAAGAAGCACCTAAAGATGGTTCACAGTATGCTAGACAAAATGGTGTATGGTCTGTAGTAAATATACCAGAAGTTGACTTTACTGAGGTATATAATGCAATTGATACTAAAGTTGATAAAGTTGAAGGTAAGAGCTTAAGTACTAATGACTATGTTACTGCAGATAAAACTAAAGTTACAAACATCAATGAGGTAATTGAAGCTGCTACTAAGAATATTACAGCAACAGGTATCTCTATTACTCTGGATAAAAGGAACTTAGTAACTAATGTAGTAGAAAATATAGAATTGAATCTTCCTGCATCTACTACAGCTTTAGCTGGTTTGATGTTACCTTCAGATAAGACAAAGTTGAATGGCATTGCTGCTGGTGCCGAAGTAAATGTTAATGCTGATTGGAATGCTACAGAAGGAGATGCATTGATATTGAATAAACCTACATTATCTACTGTAGCTACATCTGGTAGTTACAATGATCTTACTGGTAAACCTACCATACCTACCGTAGACGTTAACAAAAAATATGTAGATGATCAATTAGCTACTAAAGCTGATTTAGCGGATTATACGGTATTTGACATCTTCATGAAAGTGGCAGACGGCGATACTCCATCTATATCTCAAGAAGACTATAATACATTACTAGAGAAGCTTCCAAACGGTTTTGTTAATACACTCCCAATTAGAGATAATCCTGAGTATATATCAAGTCTTTTTGGCGGATATAACACCAATGGTGATAATTCTTTTTGGTTTTATGCGCAACAAACTATGGGGGTTAATCATTGTTCTATACAAATGCGGATACGTCAGAATTTAGATGTGGAAACTCAGGTCAATAATGATTATTTAATTCCGGTAACTGATGGAATTTCTATACAGGCAAGTGTTACAGATAATTCTACTGATCCTAATGTTAAGGAAGTAGTAATACATACTACAGGTGACGGATCAAAAGCTTTAATGGATGACGGCAAGTATCGTAAGCTTCCAGTATATGGCAGAAACCTGTTATTGGGATCGGGGAAGGAAGTGAGTAATGCCGAGTATGAGATGGCTAATTACTTGCTAACTGAACAGATATCTAAAGGAACACAAGTAACATTGACTATTTTTGGAGAGTTGGGTGATGATAAGGAAATGTTCACTATATATAACTCTACTGGTGCAGTAGGTTCTATGGCTCAGTTCAGTAAGACTGACTTTGTAAATGGGAAGGCCAGTAAGACTTTTAAATGGATTACTAATATCGGAGATGCAGTAGCTGATAATACACATATGGTTGTATTTAGTTCTCCTAAAACTGGCACATCAATTTCCACCATCCATAAGATTAAACTTGGATATGGTGATATTTCTACTGAATGGTCTCCAGCTTGGGAAGATATACCAGATCTAGAAGAAAGATACGCATATGGTGTTGAGTGGGATACTGCATCATCTAGTCCAGATGGGGTTAGAGTAGGTAATATGCAATTGCATAGGGAACTACCTATCCAGAGTAAGATGAGAGTGTGAGGTTGATGATTTGGGTGCAGTTACAGCTGCTAGTGTTAGTGGTATGGTTCAAAGACTGGATGGAAGTATTATGACAGAAATCCCTGAGCATTGGTACAAATTATATACTAATGGTACAAAGTTTAGAATGATGCTATCAGAAATTCCATTACCCGGATATAATCATATAGATAAATTTTATATCTCTACTTATGAAGCATGTATTTCAAGAAGTGAAGGAAAACTATGGTCAGAAAATTTATATGCATATTCTGATGGAAATAGTAGTTTAAATAACTTAAGAGGAGGGGATAATACTTCTGATTGGGATGGGACATACAGATCACTATTAAGAATGCCTGTTACCAACCTCACCAGAGACCAATTCCGACAAGCTGCAAGAAAACGTGGTAGTGGTTGGGAAATGTATACGTATGGAGCACATAAGACTCTATTCTGGTTATTTGCAGTAGAATATGCTACATTAAATAGTCAAAAATCGTTTAATGCTCAAAAGGACGCTAACGGTTTCTCCCAAGGTGGCCTAGGTCTGGGACCAACACAAATGACGGATTGGACTAACTTCAATAACACAAATCCGCTTATTCCATGCGGCTATACCAACGAGTTTGGGAACGGCTCGGGAGAGAAGGCATATGTGGTGAAAAACGCTTCCGGCGGTACTCACGCCACGTTGATGGCTAACAGGTATCGTGGTATAGAGAATCCATTTGGTCATATCTGGAAATACACCGACGGGGCAAATATACAGGTCACCACGGGCGATGCGGGATTATCCGTATTATGGACTACCGATGACCCGTCGAATTTCAGCGACACCTCTTACATCGGCTATGACAAGAAGGGGAATATCTGCCGTACAAACGGTTATGTCAAGAGGGTGTTGCTTGGAGAAGATGGTGATATAGTGACCACGGAGATTGGCGGTAGCTCCTCTACCTACTGGTGCGACTACTACTACACCTATACATCGATTAACCGCATGCTGATGGTGAGGGTTGGCGGTGATGCGGACCGTGCATTGGATGCGGGCCTCACTTGTGTGGCTGCGAATCTTGCGCCTTCCGATGGGTCTCGTAATAGCAGTTCACGCCTTTGCTTTTTCCCAAAATATAAATCAACTGAAATAACTACAACTACAGAATAATATGAATAGAACACACAGTGATAAAATACCCAGTACAATAGAAAGAGATAGTAATGGTTACTATTTATATAGATGGGATATACAAACGGAACAAAGAGATGAATATATTGGTTATTCTTATTATGAAGTGATTGTATGGCCTACATTAACTGCTAATAAGATATTAGAAACATGCATTAATGAACTATGGGGTACAGATGTTGAAGCAAAGAAATTGAATGACTACAATGCTGCCTTATTAGGGATACTAGATGAAAGTTATATAGATATTTACAAAGATTTCTTACAAAAGAGAAAAGAATTGAAGGAACAAGTAGATTCAGATTTCATTGCTTATGAACAAATGCAAGATGAATTAAATAGTGAAAAAATAACAGCTATTACTTAGGATAGTGTCAATTTGTAAATAAAGAACTTTTAAACCTTATTGACGTTTTTAAATAAACTGTCAAAAGATATCAGAACGCTAGCTAATCTTGTATTGGTTAGCGTTTTGTTTTTCAATCATCCTCTTTCAAATTATTGTAATGTTACAAAAAATAAATAATATTATATTAACAGCTCAAAGTGTAGCTACAGTGAATTACTTTAAAGAATTAGTTAATGACGGACCGATTAAATTTGTTGCCTGTTTACTATCTGGTGCAATGGGTTGGTTATCTACATTATTTGCTCCAATATGGACAGTAATAGTTGTAGTGTGTGTATTTATACTTATAGATGCAATTCTTGGCACCAAAGTATCAATTACTCATAGTGGTAAATTTGAATCTAGAAGATTGTGGTCTACTTTAAAGAAATTCGGAAATTGTGCAATGATAATTTCTTGTTGTCATCTTATGGACACGGAAATATTAAAGTCGATAGACATGCATTTGGTAGAAGGATTTTCAGGAATTGTTTGTGGAGTTGAGTTGTGGTCAATGATCGAAAATCTCCAAGCAATTGATCCTACTGGACCATGGAAGATCTTCAGTAAGTTCATACGTAGCAAAGGAGAAAAGTATTTGGATATTACAATAGAAAAAGATGATTTACCAAAGATAAAGAAACTTGTAAAAAAGATAAAATGATATTTTCCAAAGTAAAGATAGCTATTGCCGTTATTTTTAGTTTACTATTGTTTAATAATGTCAGACTTGCTAAGAAAGTAAATGACTTAGATAAACAAGTAGGGATTGCAATGAATAATGCTCAAGTGTGGGCAGATATTGCAAATCAAAATAGAAATGAAGCAAGGTTATTGGAATTGACAGTAAATGATTTTAAAAATTCTAACGATAGTCTAATAAAGGTCGCCAGGGATCAACAAAAGAAGCTAAAGATCAAAGATAAGCAACTACGTCAAGTAGCATCCACTGAGACCGTAATTAGAGACACCACAGTAAGAATAATCCCTTCAAAAGAAAAGGATTTCTGTGTAGAGCTAAAACCAAATCAATTGACAACCATCACGGTGGCTAGAAAAGATAGCGTGTTCACACATACTATGGAAATACTAAATCATCAAGATTTATTTGTATACGAAGATAAAGTCTATAGAAGACGTTATAAGAATTGGTTTCAAAGATTAATTCACTTCGATTTTAAAAAAGATAAAATCAGTAAATATCAAATTATAAACTCTAATGATTTAATTCAAGTATTAGATACTAGAGTAATACATATATCAGAATAATTGCAATACATTTCAATTTAGTGTTAATCAATAAATAAATTGAAACTATGCATTTGAACAAATTATTAGAACAAATTAAACGCCATCAATCCCCTACAGAAGCTATAGATAAGTTGGCAACAGCTTTAGAGAAGCATGAAGGTAGCCTGTTGGAGAAAGGCTTCACTATTTTAAAGTCAGAATTGGCTGCAAATATGTATGAAGCTATTAATGGCCCTCATTTTGATGAGGAACATGCTCGCTACGCTGTAGAGGGTATGGAAAATGAGGATGGTACAAAAGGTCCTCACTGGACGGTTGAAGAGACAACGTCCGTTGCCAATCAAATGGGCATAAACTTAAAATCAGAGAAACATAATAAGTGGGACTGGTTTGTTGCTATGAATATGATATATTCAGACTTTTATAAAGCAGTAGTAGCAATGACTGGTAGCGCAAATACCAAATATTTCGCAGAATTAGCTAAAGCTTGGCTTTGTGACAAAGACATTTCAGAAGGCAAGATGTGGCACTACTATGTGTACATTATGTGTGACGACGAAGAAAACGATTATAAAGCATACGAACGTATGCACAGAGATCGTGAAGAAGAATATGGTCGTTATGCAAGACGTTCTGGTAGAATGGAATACGCAAATAAAGAAAACGATTACCGATATCCTTACTCTAAATATTATGACGAGTATGAAAGACCTGGTCGTAATAGATATTATGAGTTAGATTATGATCGTGAAGATCGTGAAAAAGAAATGCGTGACCGTGATAAAGAATCCAGAGATAGACGTAACACATCTGTTAGATATTTCTAATTATCAAATTATATATAAATCAATTAAATTATAAATCATTATGTTAGAAAACGAAAGAATTATTGTACAAGACCGTGGTGGTATTGATGCTGGTATCGCTGCGTTAATGCAGAATGCTAATAAAGGTTTTGACCCCGCTGCTTTAATGGCCATGATGAACAATGGTAATGGCATGTTCGGTGGTAACGGTGGTTGGTGGTGGATCTTCATCATCGTGCTCTTCTGGATGTGGGGCGGATGGGGTGGAAATGGCTTCGGTCGTGGAAACCAAGCAGAAACAAATTCGGATTTCGCTCGTTTAGCTGCTATGGGTAATCAAAACAACAATACAGACTTATTGATGCAAGCAATCAATGGTAATAAAGATGCAATCAATACATTATCTACTAATCTGAACTGCGACGTTAAGTCAATTGACAACGCTTTGTGTTCTATCCAGAATGCAATTGGTAAAGTTGGCGGTGAAGTAGGTTTCTCTGCAGAAAGAGTAATTAATGCAGTTAACGCAGGTGACTGCAATGTTATCAAAGCTATTAGTGACTGTTGCTGCACAACTCAACGTTCAATTGATTCAGTTAATTTGAATCTGACTCAGATGAATGCTGATAACAGATTGTCTATCTGTCAGCAAACTAATACTTTGCAGAACGCTATTACTTCAGGTTTCAATACCTTGTCTAGTGAAAATGCTACAAGATTCAACATTCTTGGTGCTAAGATAGATGCTCAGACTCAAATGATAAATG
>ENA-OOVY01000286-OOVY01000286.1-human-gut-metagenome-genome-assembly--contig:-NODE-286-length-8053-cov-2.393516_pt1 | contig 8053 bp, 8 predicted proteins | sample MGYA00241400_ERZ501307 | MGnify/ENA primary metagenome ERZ501307 (study PRJEB25962, sample SAMEA2042364) | human gut metagenome | biome: human gut; feature: human-associated habitat; material: faeces... | reverse complement strand
GATTTGTTAGCGAACAGCGATACACTCGATCTCCACTAACGCATCCTTTGGCAGAGCTTTTACGGCAACCGCCGAACGTGCCGGAAAAGCTCCGTCGAAATATGTAGCATACACGCCGTTCATCCCGGCAAAGAAAGACATATCTTGAAGGAATACAGTTGTTTTGACAATGTTTCCCATTGTCAAACCTGCTTCTTCAAGAATATGTTTTATATTCTCTAACGACTGACGTGCCTGTTCTTCAATACCTTCCGCCATTTTTCCGGTAGCAGCGTCAATAGGCAACTGTCCGGACACAAAGATCATTCCATTTGCTTCTATCGCCTGACTGTAAGGTCCGATAGCTCCCGGAGCCTTCTCACTACAAATTACTTTTTTCATATTTATTTCTTTTTCTGTTTTATTGATTTTCAAAGATAGCAAAAAAAAGCCTCTCACAAAACGAATTTTGCAAGAGGCCGTCTATTTCTTCTTAAAAAAGATTATTCAGCTTTTTCTTCTTCAACAGCAGGAGCTGCTTCAACCGGTTTTTCAACTTTACTTCTTCTCTTGCAACATTCACCGTTACATTTACCGAAGAAGGCTGTGCTTGATACGGCATACGGTTTTTCGGATCTTCACCATATTGGTTAGGGCCTACCGTACCGTCTGCAAACAACATATAAAGTCCGAATAGTGCGTTAACAATAGGAACAAACATCAGCAGAATCAACCAACCTGACTTGTCCAGGTCGTGCAAACGTTTTACCCCCTGTGCCAAAGAGAACCACATGGAAGCAACCAATGCAGCAAGACCGATCAACAAACCGAATACCGAACCACCTGCAGATCCCATACCCGCACCTAAAATAAAGGTACCGATACCCAATGCCCATGCAATACTAAACACTATACCACCAACAATGCCTGACAGGAAATATTCGATTCTACGAATACGACCGTCAAAAGAAAAAGGAGCTTTGAACATAATTTATTAAGTTTTATATGAATAAAATAAGTGAATTATTATTCGTGTTTCTCAATATGGAAGCAAAGATATAAAAAAAATTAAATAGAGAAAGCAATTAGGCAAAAAAAATGAAAAAGTGTCCCATTTTCTGTAGAAATCACAATCTCACCCCATCCCATTCCATTACTATCACCCATTCTTTCGGCTGACAAGTTCCGTGAGAACAGTGAGGAACTGTAGCAACCACCAAGTCACAATTGGAAGATAGTACAATTCTTAATTCTTTCAGCAACATATCCAGCTGAATCATTAAATGAAGATACTTCGTCATACACCGGATCACTCGTACATACTGATAAATACACATATCCTCTCCCCGTCTTATTCCCCCCAACGTTTTTGAGGAAATAGCAAATTCATCCATAAAAAATGCATTAATAAATGCGCTATCTGTATCCATTAAAGCCAATACCAAATTGCTTAAAAACTCATAAGGTTTTTGTTTTTCTTTCGCCATGTCATTTTATGATTAATAATTTTAAATTTTTGAGTTTATATTTGCTTTATCAAGTACTTTCCACATAGGAAAGTAACCCTATTTTTAATATACCGACCTTTGCTCCCGCTATCTGATAGTCAGGTAGCACAATCTTACAAAAAACAATTTTATATGAAAGTTCTAGAAGAAATCAAAGTCTCGGTTTATGAAAATGTGTATTCAAAAAAGCCCAAAGTCATGTCTTTCCTTGAAGTCATTATTATGTGTATTCATCCTGTTTATGCAACGATTATCAACACCATCCGTAGATATTATGCAGATGGAGATCATGCTGCCGCACAGAAATTGAAAAATCAACTCCCTTGCTTCACTCCGGCAGGTACATTCAATGGAGCGCATGCTATCAAACACTTCCTCCTCCCCAGTCATATTGTCGGACTCGATTACGACCACGTAAAAAATCGTCTGGAAGTCATTCAACGTTGCGCGGCAGACCCGCATACGGTAGCGGCCATAGAAAGTCCGACCGACGGTGTGAAAGTCTTCGCCTATGTAGAAGATATCGAAGGCCGCCATCGTGAAGGTCAGCAATTGGTGAGCCGTTACTACAATCAGTTGCTGGGTCTGGAGAGTGATCCGGCATGCAAGGACGAAAGCCGTCTGTGTTATTTCAGTTATTCTCCCAATGGATACGTTGCCAGTCTCTATCAGGCATTTACTTTGGAACCATTAATGAGAAAAGAAGAAAACTCCTCTTCCGAAAATGAAAAACTTCCTCCTTTCCCCCTCCAAAACAACCCTACGGAAAATACTTCTGAAGACGAAATCAACAAGTTCATTTCGTCCTATATTTTCCTTCATCCCTTAACAACCGGGCAACGCCATTCCAACGTGTTCAAACTAGCCTGTGAAGCCTGCCGCCGCCACTATCCGCAAGAAAGCATATTATGCGGGCTAACAGTCTTTTTCGAGCACACAGATTTTCGTGCCGAAGAACTGACAAGCGTATTATCATCTGGTTACAAACAAGTTAACAATCAGACATCCGCAACAGTTCCACCAGCTTATTCCCCCTGTCAAAAAGACATAAGGACAAAAGTCCCCTATGGTACTTTAGAAAACTCCGACAGCACCGAAGAAGCCTATTGGCTGGGAGAAGAATTCAGAAAAGAGACGCCTTTATTTCCTCGTGATTTGTACAATAATCTTCCCGACCTACTGAATGATTGCATCATCGAAGACGCGAGTGACCGCGAGCAAGACATCTCCCTCCTTTCCGATCTCACAGCGCTAAGTGCGGTACTTCCACAAACTTTTGGAATTTATAATCACAAAAAGTATTCCACTCATTTGTTCTGTGTTATCTTTTCTTCTGCCGGTAGTGGCAAAAGCATTGCTCAAACCGGACGCTATTTATTGGAAGAAATACAGGCCGAAATACTGTCTACCAGTGAATCCATGCAAAAAAACTACCATACAGCGCACAACACTTGGCAAGCAGAATGTCAGCAAAAAAGGAAAAAAGGAGATACATATTCCGAAGAACCTCAAAGACCTCCTTTCAAGATGTTATTCATCCCCGCCACTACCAGTTACACCCGCATGCAAATTCAGATGCAGGACAACGGTTCGCAGGGAAGCATCATTTTCGATACGGAAGCGCAAACACTCTCCACAGCCAATCATCTGGATTGTGGGAACTTCGACGATATGCTCCGCAAAGCTTTTGAGCACGAAAACATTGATTCTTCCTATAAAGCCAACGGTATCAGTCCGGTTTATATCCGTCATCCTAAATTAGCCTTACTTCTGACGGGTACTCCCGGACAGATAGACAGTTTGCTAAGCAGTTGCGGGAACGGACTCCCCAGCCGTATTCTGACTTACACTTTCCGTGAAATTCCTCACTGGAAAGAAATGGGCGATGATTGCATTTCATTAGAAGACTCTTTCAAGCCGATTGCTCATCGTGTCTACGAACTATATAATTTCTGCCTGGCCCATCCTGTTCTATTTCATTTCACCCGTCCACAATGGCACCGTCTGAATGAGATTTTCTCACACATGCTGTCCGAGGTAGCCATGGAAGGCAATGATGATCTCCAAGCCGTAGTGAAGCGCTATGCCTTTCTGGTGATGCGTATCAGCATGATTCAAACCCGTATCCGGCAATTTGAAGCTAATGATCTTTCTCCCGAGATTTATTGTATAGATGCTGATTTCGAGCGTTCTCTTCAAATTGTCCTGTGTTGTTACGAGCATAGCCGTCTGTTACACTCATCCATGCCGGTCCCTTCGGTCCGTCCACTGAAAAATCCGAACGTTATTCGCAATTTCGTCAATGAGTTGCCAGATAGCTTCACTACAGACGAAGCGATCCGGCTCGGCGCAAAACACGATTTCAATCTCCGTAAGGTAACACGTCTTCTAAAATCGCTTAACGGAATAAAGATCAGTAAGATATCTCATGGTTCCTATATCAAGTTGAACAAGCAATAGTCACAACTGTCTTTTTTGTCCTTTTGTCCTTTTGGAAAATCGGAAAAACATTGGAGGATTTGAAAAAAACATCTCAATAATTGAAATCAAACATTGGGAAGTTTCGATACAAATCTCCCAATGTTTTTTCTATTTATCTATGCGCCTGTATACGTCACTATGCGTCATGCCGATTCCCCGATGTATTACTTTTGTCATGTAATCGATTACAAAGTTATCAGAAATTAATAATTAAAATTTAAAAAGTTATGGCACAGAATTACACTCTCATGGCTCGCAAGAACCTGTTGAAACCTGATGAAACTCCGAAGTACTATGCAGTGGCGCGTAGCGGTCGTAAAGTGACTGTCAAGGAAGTCTGCAAACGAATCTCCGAACGTTCCTCTTATTCAAAAGGAGAATTGGAAGGTTGTATCGGTGAGTTTCTGCTCGAAATAGTCAACGTACTGGATGAAGGAAATATCGCCCAAATGGGTGACCTGGGCAATTTCCGCATGAGCATCAAAACGGGCACTCCGACCGATACGGTAAAGGAATTCAAGACATCGTGCATCGATAAGGGCAAAGTACTCTTTTATCCCGGAAGTGATCTCCGCAAATTGTGTAAGACGCTGGATTATACATTGTATAAGAGCGATTCTTCGGCAGATTCGGACAAAGATCCGCTTCCTGATGACGGTGACGACAATCAAGGAGGTTCCGGCAGTGGGGTAACTCCGGATCCGTCAGTATAATCAACCGATTGTTGTTGGGTTATTGAGTTCAAAATGTATAAGTATTTATTCTTTAATTTAAATTCGTATGAAAAAGCAACTTTGGAAAAACATTCTCCAGTTTATTGTAACTATTGCAACGTCGGTCATTTCGGCCTTGGGTGTAACGTCCTGTATGGGACAGTAATCTTCTGATCATCTATATGGAAAAACCAGAAGATAATTATCTCCCCCGTGAGATTAAGTTATTGGTGATTCATTGCAGCGCAACGCGCTGCAATGTTCCTTTCACCGTAGAACAACTTCGGCAATGTCACCTGCAACGCGGATTCAAGGATATCGGCTATCACTTTTATATCACCCGGGACGGAGAGCTTCATCACTGCCGTCCGATATCAGAGCCGGGTGCACACGTGAGAGGCTTCATACTATTTAACCCTATTTATATATCTTGTTACTATAATCAATAAAAAAAGCCGATTACCATTTCTGATAATCGGCTATGAAATATGCGCTTTTAAACTTTGGTTACATAACCTATGGTTTTAAATGATTAAACTTTTAATTACCTAACTCTTTATTTATTGCATCCTTCAAGAAGCTTTTTACATTTTCCTCTCCAGTCATCCCTTCGATTCTTTGTATAGTAGTTTCTGAAATTTTGGACAATGCTTCACAAACAGGCTTGTAACCCATTTCGCTTGATAAGTCTATGACGACATTAATAGCATAGTTCTTAGCAACAAATTTATCTGTAAATTTAGACATAGCATTCAAAAAAGCTTTAGCTCTTTCAGCCTTATACTCTATATCTACAGCTCCACCTTTCATTAGCTTACTTAATTTTTTTGAGGTAAACTTGTGCTTATCCCAACATAAAATAAGACTAATTGTACTAATCGGAAATCCTCTCAAAGATAAGGAGTTTGCAAATTGCAAAAGTTCATCCTCTGGCTTAGCCAAAGTAGCACCTGCAATATAATCCTCACCTTTCCACTTTTCTACTTCAACATTTGCTTCTGCTAACAACTCTTTTGTTGTAGCTTTAGCATAACTTTCAAAAAGATATATTTCTTCATCAGAAACACTTTTCTCTATTGCTGCTGAATATCTATGTTGCCCGTCAACAATAACAATATATTTGTCAGCTTCTTCACTAGAAATAGGCTTTCCGTCACTTGTCATTAATGAGCAACCGTCTTTAACAGCTTTTGTGCCTTTGACATACATCAATGGTACAAGAATACCATATTTATCAATAGATGTAGTCTTAGACTTTACATTTTTATTAGACACTTGTCTGTTTCCTTTGATGAAACAAACGTTAATACCCTCACTTTTAATATCTTTCAATGTAGATATATTCATGTAAATATTAATTTAGTAATAAAATGACGTTGTGTCTCTGTCTTAAAAAGGTTACAGGTCACGAGTTACCCCAATGGATAACATTTAAAGTGCTTTTGACACAATAAAGCGTTGCTGCTAGTGACCTTTTTAAGTTAAGCATTTCAAAGAGCGCATATTTCGGGGTGCAAAAATACTTCTTTTATAATAATTAAAACATATAAATCACCATTTATTTTTTACGTTTTTGATTTAACTCTAATACTTCTTTTTTCAATTCTATAATTTCATCATTATTTGTATGTGGTATTTTCTCTACTAACTCCATAACGAAATCACTGTAACTAGATTGTATCATCAATTCTTCTCTTGCATAATTTAAAACCGCAATCCAATTCAATTCTGGATCTTCTTTAACCTTCATTGTCCGTTCAATAGCCTTCAAGTAATAATCTCGTCCTTGTTCATGCAAACCTTGTCTAAAACAAATTAATCCTTGTGTTGCTTCAATACAGATTTGTATTTTTTCAGGAATTCCATTTATATTCTTTGTTTTAATAACCATTTGCTGTGCTTCATTAACTTTGTTTTCTAAAGCATAAATATAAGCTAAATTATTTATCAATACAGGGTCTAGACTATTAGAATTTATACCTTTTTGTAAAATCCTCTCTGATAAACTAAAATCTTTAAGATGTGTACTTGCTATATGGAATGCAAATAATATCGGAGTTCTTGCAAAGGGTAAATCTAATGACCACTCATTCGCATTATATAATGCTTGTAAATAATTACCTTTCTGATATTCAAACAAAGCATTTGCCTCGAAAAAATTATATGCTGATTTCAACAAATTGGTGTCAAAATTTAAATTTAAATCATTATTATTAGCCCATTGAATTTGAGCTATAGAGTTGTCATTAGGTGCTCTGAGTGCCTTATTGAATAATTTCCTACTTTTTTTAAAACTTCCATTAACAAACTCCAAAGTAGCAATAGCTGATGACAACTCTGATGTGCTAAAATTACTGTGATTATCTGAATCTAGTAGAATTAACGATTTCTTTATTGAATTTTGCGGCTTATTCAAAATCATACTCAATGAAATCTCAGGAGCGAGCAACCATGGATCATTCATTTGTGTACATCGTTTTAGCAATCTATATGCTTTCTCTACTTCTCCCATATGTAGAAATAATCTAACAGCAGATCTTAAAACAAAACGATTGCATGGAGCCAAATACAGAGCTATATTCATTTTATCAGTAGCTTGTTCATATAATCCTAAAGAGATATAAAGCCGTGCTAATTCAACATAAAGAATAGAGTTTGTGGGATATTTACGAAGCAATACTTTATAATAATGAATGTGTGAATAAATATGGCTCAAATCGTTGTTTAAATGAAAAAGTTCATTAGGGATATCAATGTCGTATCTATTCTCATCTTTCCTTGATAATACAATATCTGCAACATTGTATAATATGTCAGTAGCTTCATTTTTATGATTTATGACAAAAGTTGCAACTTCAATAGTCTCTTCTGTATCAGTTTGTGAGTTGCTAATAGCAGCACTCAAAAAGTCCCCTGCATATGCCATGTTCTTATTATTACGCCAATCGCTATAATATTCATTCAATTCATATTTTGTACGATTGTCTTGAGAATATTTATCATTGGCATTATTTAATTCCCCCAACAATATAGTCCTATTAAAACTTCTCCAGTTAGGTATAACCCTTCTATCTTTATTATCAAATATTGCAGCCATTTTATTTTAGATTAAATATTTCTATTTCAGCCTTTCTCCTTAACAAATCTAGTTTTTGCACAAAACGCTCCAAACTATAGTTATTTCCTTTTGCTTTAATATTTTTGGGATGTCCTCTTTTTATTGGATCAGGATTACAAAGATAACCTATTATTTCAATTAGTTCCTTCTTAAGTGATTCAAATGGGATGTGTTTTTCAATATTCTCCAAAATATTACAAAAAGCTAGCTGTAAATATTCTTTCAATTTATCCATATTTCTTCCTCGCCAAGTT
>ENA-OOVY01000281-OOVY01000281.1-human-gut-metagenome-genome-assembly--contig:-NODE-281-length-8137-cov-3.005800_pt1 | contig 8137 bp, 9 predicted proteins | sample MGYA00241400_ERZ501307 | MGnify/ENA primary metagenome ERZ501307 (study PRJEB25962, sample SAMEA2042364) | human gut metagenome | biome: human gut; feature: human-associated habitat; material: faeces... | reverse complement strand
ATCCGTTCAGCCATCTTCCGATTATAGGAATTGATAGCCGAAGAACTGATTTTACCTTTCGATGTCACAGAGGAAGGATTTTTCAATAGTTGATTGGCATACTGATCGAGTTCTTTGGAAACATCTTTGCGGGCTTTAGATACAATTTTGTCGTGGTTTTTATGGGCCCAATTTGTGTCTTTCTTTTCCAAACGCTTTTGACCTACGGCGGTCAAAGTTCCGTCTTTGTTCTGGAAACGACGAACGCCCCATTTCTGACCGAGAATACCATGATGATACATCTCATCCAACTTGACCACCTCCTTATTCAAATGCATCTCGATTGAGTTTATAAGCAATATAAGCGTCCATCATTGCCGCAACAGCATCGATTTTCTGCTCGTATCGCTTCTTCAAAAGTTTACGGTTTCCATTTGTATCTTCAAGGGTAATGCAGTTACCCATAGCGAAGGTCATAAGGTCCTCATCGAAGATAAGCATTCTTTCTTCAGAAAGCTTTTTCAGTTCTCCAAGTGGAACCGACTCAGTTTTAGCGCCTTGGATAACTTTCTCAATTCCAAACGGACCGTTTTCAGATTCCCATCTCGCTACAAATTCTTTTGCGTTATAAGGGTCAAACCCAAGACATCGAACATCATATCCGCACTCCTGAATATGGTTATCCAAATCTTCATAGACATCCATCATGTTAAGTACGGCACCCTCTAAAACAATTAAACTGCCCTCCGCCATGAATTGATCGTATTTGATCCGCATAGCAGCAGGCAGCTTCATTAAAGTTGTAGAGGTAATATAGTTTCGTGTCTTGATACCAAAAGAACCATTTGGCAGAGGAAACAGAAATGTAAATGCGCAGAAGTCATCGCCCTGCGATAAGTCTGCACCGAGAGAACAAGGCATCTGCCAGTAGTCCCTCTTTCGATGCGGAAGAGTTTCTTCATAAGTGAAGTAATAGGTATAGCCCTCCATAGGCAACCCAAATCTCTTTGCAAGGATATCGTTTCGGGCAGCTGGAGCTTTTTCAGCTCGTTCAACATCAAGCTGATAAGTTTCATAGCTTACAGTTTTTCCGAGATTCGGATTAGCCTTGAGCCACATTTCCGGGTCTCCGACTTCATCAATGGAATCAAGCTTATACCACCAAATGGAAACATGGGGATTGATGTAGTCACCCTTAAGGATGTCCATCAACTCCATTTTGATAGTGTCGCCGCTTCCGTTACGAACCGTACCTTCCGAGCTGATTGCAACAATGATATAGTCATTCACCTTGGATGCACCCTGCTCAATAGCACCGATAACGTCCTCTCGAATGTCACCGGAAAGCCACTCATCAACGGTTGCGACCTTGATTTGTAGACCCTGGAGTTTATTGATGCTCATTGGTCTGACCTCAAGAAGAGAACCAGTAAGGAAGTTTTCAACGCCCTTTTTTGTAGAGGCTAACTTTGTTCGATTCGCTTTGGAACCAGTTGTGTTTTGCAAAGAGCCTTCTGTCAGGAACTGAAACAGCGGTCCTCTCGAACGAGTAATAGCGGTGCGAAGAGGGGACATGACCTCCTCCGCTTGCTTCATTGTGGGGGCGGTGGTGATCTGATGAGTAGTAGAGGTATCAACATTCAGAAAGTAACCCTGCAAGGTTGAGCCGTACATTGATTTAGCGGCGCCTCGTGCAACGATCAAATACTGTTTGTTAATCAGCCTTTTTTTCACATTCTTGCGAACATAGTGCCCACCGTGACCATCTGGATTCGGTTGATACACACTTCGCTCAACAAAATAGTACCAACCAAAGATCTGTTCACCCCAAAGTTTGAAGCTATCCAATAGGCTGAGGTCAGAGCCATCTGTTAGAGTAAGTTCGGACTCACAATAAGCGATCCATCCCTCAACAGCTTGGTCATCATAGTACACACCCGGATTAGCGATGAGATCATCGATACGGTTCATTTCCATAGAGATCTCTTTGCAGACTGGGATTTCCCCTCGAATCACGGCATCACGAAACATACCATAATACTTGGGAACGGCAGTGTTTGATAATGCCATAAGTACCTCCTTAGCCAGCTTTCTTAGCCATACCGTTTACAATTTCTTTGATCTTGCCGTAGTTATTGTAAATGGTTAAGGCGGTCGAAGTAGCGGTTGCAATTGTTCCGGCAACTTTCAGAGTTTTTGATACATATTCCTTTCCACGATTCACATCAGTCGAAGACAATTGACTGTACTGTTTCTCCATCTGAAGACGATTCAGTCGGTTACGAAGCTCTGCATCACTCATAGACTTAACGCTCTTACTGCTATGAGCTTTACTATAGTCTTCATGAGCAGAAGCATCAGAGTTAGAAGAATTTTCTCTTTTCTTTCCGGCTGCGGTACGAGTGCCATCTTTGTTCTGATAGCGCCGGACGCCCCATTTCATGCCGATGATGCCATGATGGGAAAGTGCTGTATTATCCATTTTGAAATCCTCCTCTCGTTTTTAATCAGGGTCGACTGTCACATTGATTCGCCATTCAAGCTCGCTGATCTGTCGGTTAATTGCTTCCATCACTGCCGAACTCAACGGCGGGTCGAATGCCAGTCTTACCTTCAGGTAGATAAAGGTTTTTGCAAATTCAAGACGAGGATCATCGTACAGGAATTCAGACCAGGTCTTACTTGCATCTTCGATACGGAATCCTTCTTCAGGACCAACACCGAGCTGCGTCAAGACCGAGAATGCCGAATTGATGTACATGACGATGTCCGGGTCAAAGTGCTCATACTCTTCAGCAATTCCGAGCAGCTTTTTAATCGATGTCAGTATACTGTCCATATCGTTTTCTCCTTACTGCCTAACGGCTACAAATTTCTTCATGCAGAATCCTTCGATACCGGTAGCAGTACAGACAGCGTACCAATCATCATTGGAATCGCCCATGTCAATTTCCAATTCGTCAAGACAGGTCACAACCGTTACTACTCTGGAATCCTTAGTCGGCTTTTCACGAATGTTCAGCTTCAGGCAATCAGTAACAACACCGATCACATTTCGAGCAGCGTCTTCGCAAAACTCCGTTTCCCGTTTCTCAATGGCTTCAGTCGAATCATTAAGAACAGAGTTTTCATAGATTTCCTTTGTCATTGGAATTTTCTCCTTTCATTGTTTTCGCCAGGGGCATGTATCATTTTGTGTGCGCTGTACTGGAGGGAGAAGTAACAAACTCTCATCACCATAGTGAATAGCATTATGTGTATTCAACTTAGTGCAGATCACATTCTCCGGGTCAAAGACGCATGGGCTCTGATTCAAAAGGTCTTCATAGGTGATCGGATTCAGATGATGAATCAATATTGAGCCGAAGATCTCATAACCAGGTACACCGAGATCACAACCTTCATCACGAATAATAATTTCATCTCTGAATTTCAACCACTTGTCGGAATGGTAGAACTCTTGGTTCAGCCAGCGCTTAAAACCGAAAGTCTCTTTCCCAACAGAGCCATCGAGTTTCAAATAGCAAAACCGTTCTTCAAATGTCGGCAGTGTAATTAGTTCGGAATATGTTTTAATACTCATCGTCATCACCGCCTGCACCTGAATATCTCCTAAACGCTTCAAGAGCCTTGTTATACAACTCTTTGGCTTCACTATTGGAATTTAGATTCTTGGTCTTCGCTTCAATAAGCTCTTTCTGCTTCTCCAGAATCTCCTTTTCGATTCGTTCCTTACTGGAACCAAGTTTCAAATAATGCGTTATGACCTGAGAAGAAGCAGTTCCGTCTCTGAGCTGCTTTTCAGCACATTGAACCGCCAAAGAAATCATTAAGTTCTCTTGCGCTTCGAGAGATGTCGGTGGTCTCAATGGGCTATTTGAGTCAGAAGAGCTTGCAGCTTTACCTTTGGGCATTAGCACTGCCTCCTCTCTTAAAAATTTGGTGCGGATAACAGGAGTTGAACCTGCACGGAGTTACCTCCAATAAATTCTGAGTCTATTGCGTCTGCCAGTTCCGCCATATCCGCATACTTGTGCTGCACTTTCTGTCCAAACTGATACTCTTTTAGGTGAGAATAGGTGCAGTATTTGAAAGAACTTACAGAGCTGAATTTTCGCCAATCACCGAAAGGAGAAAAGAAACATGAAAGGAGATGTTCACACTTTACGGAAAATGCTTCAACCCTGTAAGCTCGTTCAAATACTGCACCCGAGGGGGTAAGCCCCATTCCCAAAATATCCCTCCGGAGATTTTTTTAAGACTGCCGCGATGAGGTAGGGGGTGCGATTTTGGAGACCCCCTCCCCATGTCTTTAAGCCCTGCGGCAGCAGTGCAGATCAAGTGATTATTTGTTTGTGTTGGCTTCAAGTTCAAATGTTTTCAGAGAAGAAAACAAAAACTTTATTCAAAGAGCATTAGACCTCAACCTATAGTTCAAGCCTTGTCTGCTTTTGTTGTTTTCGTTCTCTTAACTTTCTTGTAAATGTTCATGAAGTCGTAACGAATGATCTCGTCAATCGCTCTTTCAATCTCTTGATTGTTCTCTTCTTCAGAGAATTGGTCAGAAGTGTGAGCAATTCGATCGAGATAAGCGCAAGTGTTGTAACCCTTTTCTACATCAAACAGGAACCAATCGGAGAACTGTTCAAATGGATTGTAAGGGTTGTCAAATGTGGTAAGGGCACAAGAACCATTCATACCAGTCACTCCTTTCAATTCAAGTAATTGGACACTGTGCTCGTAGAAATGCCAAGAGCTTCAGCAATTTCCGATGTGCTGTAACCAGAAGCATTCATCGAAGCGATCTTATTCTGCTTTGCAGTGCTGAGAGTTGTTGTCGCTCTCGGGGTTGCACGCTGTCTAAGACTGTCAATGTCCACATTGTCGATGATTTGGGTAAGCTTATTCTCGCTAATAGCGCCAGCTTGAATTGCTTCCCATTCACGATCTGTAATCTTGATGGTCTCTCGCTTTGCACCAACAGAGGCACGAGCCTGAGTAAGCGCCTGCTGGCTTGCTTTCTTGAGCTCGCCCTTTGTCATATCCGGATTGTCCTGCTTTTTAGCAGCCACTACCGCATTAGCCATAGTCTGAGCCTGCCTTTCTCTGGGTGCATTCTTCAGAGCTACATTGAGCTTAGCATTCAGAGAATCGACCTCAGTTTGATAGGTCTCTTTTGCAGTTGCGGAGTAGGGTACTTTTCCGGTGGAGAGGATCTCAAGACGAGCCTGGTTGCCCAGGGCTTTCATTTTGTTGGCATAGTTAGCATAAGCACGCTCCACGGGGGTATCAGCTTCGGATACCAGGGTATAGGCATCCTTTGCCTCAGCCATCTTAGTGCTGGGCTGAGTACGCTCTTTGACCTTGCCAGTTCGCTTGTCAACGTAAACAGGGTCATCTACATCTTTCCATATGTATTCACCAGTTTTTTCGTCGATTTTTGGGCTACCTTGCCTCTTGATAATGGAAGTCTCAGACTTAGCACGGGAAATCAGAGTCGAAGCACCCTCATGGTATCTTCCATCCTCATCAACTGTACCCTGATACTTCTTTTTCAAAGAGCTGATGCCATTGTCGATCTCACTTTGCTTGTAATCCAGCTTGTGTTTTTCGGCATCGATAACTACCATGCTATGGCGAACGGCTCTTGCAAGCTCATCCTGCGTGGCACCCTTCAAAGTCATATCGGTAATCAGATTAGAAATGACACCCATCTCTTTCTGTGTGTTCTTCATAGGCTTGAAAGTGCCAGCCGGTTTTCCACCATACTCCAATTTTGGGTCAAATCCTTCAAGTCCCTTCAGAGGAGGAGTGGAAGTAATCTTGACCTTGCTTTTACCAGAGTTACAGGGGATGACCATGACAGTATCACCATCAAAGTCAGCACCTGAAAGCCGTTCTGCAACCTTACTGTTAATACCGATGGCATCTTTAGGGGTGTTACCAAGGATTCTGCGAGCCTCTGCCTGCTTGTTATTCACTGTCAAGATAGGAATCTCAAAAGTTCCGCCATGCGGATAACGAACCAGAGCTACTGTTTCACCATTCTTATAATTCGGAGCATACACTTCATTGTCTTTCATCGAAGTGATAGGTAGAATCACCTGATATTTCTGACGAGGAAGAGCAGCTGCCTGAAGGTGCACAGCAGCAGAGTCACAATCATCCGCAAAGGATTTCAGTAATGATTTTTTGACCGTCGGATTTGTCAGTGAACAGATTTCATCAAATTCAGCCATTTTATCAGATGCCGCCAAGTTCAGCTGTTTATTGACCAGACTCAAACTCTGCTTAGAAAGAAACTGGGAGGGGAGTTTATCCGCCCATTCACCCCAGTCGCCCTCTTCGGCACGCTTATTGATAAGGGAAAGCTGTCGTTTGCCATCAGCATCGATGTAATAGCTCTGCCCACCGGCTTTGATAAGTGAACCAAACGGATTGTCAGGGTCATCCTTGACCTTCTTCAGAACATCCGATGTCGGGGTGCCTTTTTTCTTATTAGTATTGAACATTACATCCACGCCATCAGGAAGATCATCAGAATAGACAGCCATTCCTTTCAAATATCTATTACCATCCACCAGAATGCGAACCTGAGCATAATGGGAATCACCAAGAGACAAGTCATCTACACCGCGACGAATTTCAATGACACCATCTTTCTGAATTCCGCCGTCTTCTGCATAACGGATTTTCAAGCGACTTGAATCCATGCTTTTGGGATAGACGAACTTATCGAAAGTCTCGCCGTCATCATGAGACACATAGTCTCTGACAGAACGAACATTCTCAAAATTATAAATCTCTTTATGCTCTGTTCCTGGAGGGCAGAGAACCTTGATGTTTGTTTGCTTACCCGGGTTTGTTACCTGAGGGACACCGCCGCCATAGATGTGATAGCCTTCCATTTCCAAAATATAAAGAGCCTGTTTCATTTTCTCTTTCGAAATACCAAGCTCTTTTTCGACTCCGGTTCCGACATCGATCATGCCTTTTTCCGAAATCTGTTTTTTCAGAAATTCAGCGGTCTGCTTTGCCTGATTCATAGCTTCGGAGCTCTCATTCAAAAGTGAGCGAACCGAAGAATCGTTAGCAAAGCCCATCTTGTCAGCGATTTCATTCAAACTATAACCCTTAGCACGAAGAGCCTTAGCCGTAGCGACATCAGCAGAACGGCGTTCGTCCTTTGCAAGGCTCATCTGGGTACGAAATTGGGTTGTACTCAAGCCCATAGATTTTGCAATGGCCACTTCTCCTGTGTAAGTTTTTCCATCTTTATCTGTAAAGGTGAAATTAGACTTTTTCAGTTCTTTCACACGAGAGAGAAAATCACCGCTGTGCTGATAAGGGTTATCACCCGAACCCCAAGGATAACGACCAGACCTTCTGGGCATACCGTAATGCATTAAAATATCATCCGTGAGACTCATGGTTTAACCCTCCTGTTCTCTGATTTTTCTAATAACCTTGTCGAAAGTAATAATCTTGTCCATGATTGGAACAATATCTTCGGCAGTAGGCGTGTGATATAGAATTTCATTGTTCTGATACAGACGAAGTTCCATCTCGATTTCCGATGGTTTCACCTTGTATTCCAAACAAAAAAGAGCAGCGTATATTTCAAGCTGCTCCATGTGCGCCGGCACGACACCGGTCTTCAAATCGTGAATACGAAGCGTACCATTCCGAAACACAATCGTATCGGCGGTGCCAAAGCAATTTTCCGAATAAAACAGAATCTGTTCAGGCACCATACGAAAACTAATTGCGTCATTGACATACATGTTCAATGTTTTCTGTGACTTAGGGAGTTTTTGCCCCAAAGTGATACATTGACATGCAAAGTCATGTAGAACGGTTCCTCGCTGTGTGGCCAAAAACTTTGAATAAGCATCGGCTACTTTTGTTTCATCATAGTTAATCCAATGATACTTGCTGGCACCAAGAAAAGCGTGTTGCCCTTCAAGATTGGAATGATTGTTGAAGATCATGCAGCACTTCCTCCTTGTTCTCGGGGCAAATAAATCTGGAAAAAGACATCTCGTCCATCTTGCCCACATAATATTCTTGGTTCGGTTGCTTTTTTGCGCCAGCGTGTTGTTTACATTCCAGAGCAGCCCATTTGTCATTGAACAGAATAAGCAGATCAGGAATGCCC
>ENA-OOVY01000273-OOVY01000273.1-human-gut-metagenome-genome-assembly--contig:-NODE-273-length-8380-cov-2.052833_pt1 | contig 8380 bp, 9 predicted proteins | sample MGYA00241400_ERZ501307 | MGnify/ENA primary metagenome ERZ501307 (study PRJEB25962, sample SAMEA2042364) | human gut metagenome | biome: human gut; feature: human-associated habitat; material: faeces... | reverse complement strand
AGGACCGCTCGCCGCGGTTGGTCTGCTCCACAACATAGGGGACTAAACTCATATATAAATACCTCCTGTTCAAGTGGTGCCTTGCCTCTGCAAGGCATAATACAAAAGTATACCCGCCCGATAGTGATTCTAACAGTCCGAATTACTCGTTATCTTCTTTCTTCTCCTCGGCCTTTTCCTCGGTCTTCTCCTCCGGCTCCACGGCCACGGCGCTGTCGGCCACGACCTTGATGACCTTCTCACGAATGACCTGCTCCTTCACGTCGGCAGCGGGCAGATACTTCTTGATAGACTCCAGATCCATGCCGTACTTCTCGGCAATGTTCTTCATCTCGTTTTCCACTTCCTCGTCGGAAGCTTCCAGATTCTCGGCCTTCACGATGGCAGCCACGGCCAGATCCATACGCACCTGCTTCAGAGCCGGCTCCATGGACTGCTTCTGGATGGCGTCCTCGTCCATGCCGGTCATCTTCACATACTGGTCGAAGGGGATGCCCTGGGCAGCCAGCTGCTGCTTGAAATTCTCCATCATCTTCTGGGACTGCAGCACCACCATATCCTCGGGAATGTCGGCCTCGATGCCGTCGGCCACCTTCTGCATCAGCGCATCCTCAAAGGCGTGCTGGGCAGCGGTCTTGCGATCCTCGGTGATCTTCTTCTTCAGGTCGGCCTTCAGCTCCTTCAGAGTGTCAAACTCGGACACGTCCTTGGCGAACTCGTCGTCGATGGCGGGCAATTCCTTCACCTTGACCTCGTTGACCTTCACGTGGAACACCACAGGCTTGCCGGCCAGCTCAGGGGTGTAATCCTTGGGGAAGGTAATGTCGATGTCCTTCTCCTCGCCCACCTTCATGCCGATGAGCTGCTCTTCAAAGCCGGGCACGAAGCTGCCGGAGCCGATCTCCAGATCGAAGTTCTCGCCCTTGCCGCCGTCGAAGGCCACGCCGTTGTCAAAGCCCTCAAAGTCGATGTTGGCAGTGTCGCCCTTCTTCACGGCGCGCTCCACGCTCACCAGACGGCTGTTGCGCTCGGCCATCTCCTTCAGACGGGCGTTCACGTCAGCAGCCATGACCTTCACGTTGGCCTTGGGCGCCTCCAGACCCTTGTACTGACCCAGCTTCACCTCGGGATAAACGGCCACGGTGGCCTTAAAGGTCACGCCGTCCTTGCCGCAGTTCTCCAGCTCCACTTCGGGATAGCCCACAACATCCAGCTTCTCGTCGCTGATGGCCTTCTCATAGGCATCGGGCAGGACAATATTCACGGCCTCCTCATAGAAGACCTCCACGCCGTACATGCTCTCAACGATCTTGCGGGGAGCCTTGCCGGGGCGGAAACCGGGGATGTTCATCTTGCCGCGCATCTTCAGATAAGCCTTGTTGATGGCAGCCTCAAAGTCCTCGGCGCTGACTTCAATGGTCAATGCGACCTTGCTCTTTTCCAGTTTCTCACAGGATTTTACACTCATTTTGTTTTTCCTCCGTTCAGCATTAATAATGCGAATCAATGCAATTTATTATATTAACAGAAAAGAATGACAATTTCCACACTTTTTTGCGTTATTCTAAAATTTTTTTTGGCCGGAAGCGGAGATAGTCCGCCGAAACAAGGGAAAATTCCGTTCCGTCCCGCTCTCCCTGCACCGCCCTTGCGTGAGCTGTGCCGCCGTGAAGATGCCCGTAATAGCATTTTTTTACATCATACTGCTGCAAAAAGCCGCAGCATTTCCTCGCATTTATAGCCGGTATACAGCGGCGGATAGTGCAGAAAGCAGATCTTCTCCCGCTCCCCCGCCGCCCTCAGCGAGGTTTCCAGGCGTCCTGCCTCCCGATTGCGCATTTTCTCCGTGTGGCTGCCGGGCTCCTCCAGCTCATAAAACCAGCCTCTTGTGCCGCACAGTGCCACGTTTTCATAAAAAATGCAGTTATTATGCAAAATTTGCAAAGAGTCCAGCCCATGCTCGTCAAAAAATCGCTGCATCTTCGCCGCCGTGTTCCACCAGTAGTCATGGTTTCCTTTCGTGAGGATCTTTTTCCCCGGCAGCTCGTGGATGAATGTCAGATCCTGCAGGGATTCCTCCAGGCTCATGCCCCAGGAGAGGTCACCGCACAGCACCGTCACATCCTCCGCCGTCAGCTCCGCAAACCCCTCTCGGATCCGCTCCACATAGTTGCTCCAGCCCTCGCCGAAAACCTCCATGGGCTTATCCGAGCCTAACGACAGATGCAGATCTCCTATGGTATATAACGCCATACCGTACTCCTTATTTAATCTATCAAAAAGCCGTCACTGTGAGCCGATCCGCAAACCGGCGTGACGATCTCCTTTTTATGCGGCAAATGCTGCACGATGGTTTACACATTTCACAGTATTCTCACAATATTCTCCGCAAGTTGTTCCAGAAAATGTCCTCCAGCAGTCCCTCGCTGTACCCCCGCTCCTGCAGCGCTATGTAAAGCAGCGGCACATCCTGCACACCCCGCAGCCCGCCGGCCAGCACCTCGCATCCGTCCAGATCGCCGCCTATGCACAGCGTCTTTTCGCCGCCCAGCTCCAGAAAATGCTCTGCATGGGTCACCAGTTCCTCCATAGTCCCTTTCTTGCCCACAAAGTCCCGATACAGGTTCAGCCCCACCACGCCGCCGCTGTCACGGATGGCTCTGAACTGGTCATCCGTCAGATTCCGTCGGTGGGCGCAAACGGCTCGTGCGTTGGAATGCGAGGCGACCACCGACCCCTGCGCCGTTTTTATAATGTCCCAAAACCCCGCATCGGATATGTGGGACACGTCCGGATATATGCGCAGCGCTTCCATCCGCCGTACAAAGCTTTTTCCTCTCTCAGACAGTCCCCGCTCCGGCTCCTCGCAGTTGGTGCCGCACAGACTGTTGGCTCTGTTCCATACCGGATTCAGCAGCCGAACGCCCCATTCATGGGCTGTTTCCAGATTTTTTTCGTCGCATTCCAGCAGATCGGCGCCCTCTATGCTCAATAGCGCCGCCATTTTCCCCTGTCGGATGGCCTCGTCCACCTCCGCCCCGCTGCGGCAAGGCCGGATGCAGCCGCTGTTTTCCCGCATTTCCAGCAAAAACCGCTCATGCAGCCACCGGCACTGGGCAAGCATCCCGTCCGCCGGAGCGTTTTTTGCGTCCCAATACAGGGCAAAGAACTGTGCGTATCTTGCGAATCCCCCGCCGCGCACCAGATCAATGTGCCCGCCGTTTTCCCGCAGGCAGCCGCAGGCGGCATAGTACGCCCGCTGCTCCTCAGCGCTCTCCCCCATCTCCAGCGCCGCGTGGCAGCCGGTTTCCTCACAGCGGTATATGGTGTCGCAGTGTGCGTCAAAATACGGAATTTTCAAGTTGGGATCACCTCAAAATGCATTTTTTATGTACTCAATGCGCTCCAATGCGCCGTTGCCGCTCTGGTAGACCTCCGCCACATCAAAGCGCATCGGGCAGTCCAGTTCCTTTTCGCTCAGGTAAAACAGCGCCGTTTTGCGGATCCGCTCCTGCTTGGCGGCGTTCACATACTCCCGCGGCAGCCCCATGGACAAATTGCTTCGGGTCTTCACCTCCACAAAGCACAGGGTCTTTCCATCCATGGCAATGAGGTCGATCTCCCCGAATCGGCAGTGATAGCTGTGCGCCACCAGCCGATACCTGTTTTTCCGCAGATAGTTCGCCACCTGCGCCTCGCCCCATGTCCCCACGCTGCGGCTCATGTGTGCTTTTCCTCCCACTTTTTCAGAAAACTTCTCCTGTGCTCCGAACAGGGACCATAGGTGTTCAGCATCTCGTAGTGCAGCTTGGTGCCGTACCCCTTGTGCTTTGCAAATTGATACTGCGGGTACAGTGCCTCCAGCTCTCCGGCCATGAACCGGTCACGGCTCACCTTGGCCAGAATGGACGCAGCGGCAATGCTGGCGCTTTTTCCGTCACCGCCCACCACCAGTTTATGCGGCGTTGTGATGGCGGCGCACCGTCCTTTATCCCGATTCCCGTCAACGAGTGCCAGCTCCGGCCGTATGGCAAGGCCGTCTATGGCCTGCTGCATAGCCTTCATGCGGGCGCTCAATATGTCCGTTGCGTCGATCTCCGCCGCCTCTACCCGCGCCACAGCCCAGCAGACCGCCTTCTGCGTAATGACATCATACAGGGCTTCCCGCTTTCTCTCCGTCAGCTTCTTGCTGTCGTTCAGTCCCTCGATTTGGCAGTAGGGCGGCAGGATCACCGCCGCGGCATACACGGGCCCCGCCAGCGGCCCCGCTCCGGCCTCGTCGCAGCCGCAGAGGATCTCCGCCCCCTGCTCCATCAGCTCCCGTTCGATCTGCCACAGGTCTGTTTTTTCGGCCATTTATTTCACATCCTCCACCGTTTCCAGTGTAAAGCGTCCCAGCTTGCCACCCCTGAACTCGTCCAGTAAAACCCGACTCATGCGCTCGGTATCCACCTCGGCGCCCCGCATGAGAAAGCCCCGCTTGCGTCCGGCGCGGATCAGCAGGTCATAGCCCGATTCGTCCTCCTCGGGAGCGATCTTGTACCGCTCCTCGATGACCTCGGCGTAATGCCGCCCCAGATACTCCATAAGGTAGCTGCCCAGCTCTTCAATGTCCATCACGTCGTCCTTGATGGCGCCGGTAAAGGCCAGACGCATCCCTACGTTCACATCCTCAAACTTGGGCCACAGAATGCCCGGGGTATCCAGCAGCTCCAGCGTGCTGTCCACCGGCACCCACTGCTTGCTTCTTGTCACGCCCGGGCGATCCTCCGCCTTTGCGGTCTTGCGCTTGGCCACCTTATTAATAAAGGTGGATTTTCCCACGTTGGGGATGCCCAGCACCATCACCCGCACCACGCGCCCCACCTGCCCCTTTTCGGCATAGGCCTGCAGCTTTTCCTTCAGCAGCTCCCGCACGGCGGAGGCAAATTGCGCCGTACCCACGCCGTTTTTGGCGTTGGATTCCAGCACCGCGTAGCCTTTTCCTCGGAAATACGCCGCCCAGCGGCCGGTTTCTCTGGGGTCAGCCTGATCCGCCCGATTCAACACGATCAGTCGGGGCTTGCCCGCCGTCATTTCGTCCACATCGGGATTGCGGCTGGACAGCGGGATCCGTGCGTCCAAAATCTCGCACACGGCGTCCATGTGCCCCATTTCCGCCACGATCATCCGCTTGGTTTTCGTCATATGTCCCGGGTACCAGGACAGTCCTTGTATCTGCATGGTTCCTCCCTATCTCACAGCTTGGTCAGGTGCGCTCCGGCAGCCTTGAGCATCAGCTTCTTGGTGCCCACCTTGTCAAAGGCCACCTCGATCAGCGCATCGCCGCCCATGTGCCGCACGTTGAGCACCATTCCCTCGCCGAATACGCTGTGCCGCACCTGCTCGCCGGCCTTCAGCTGCATCAGCGGCGCAGACGGTGCCGCCGGCGCCCGTCGGGCAGCCGCCGTATTTCGGTGTAAAGGCTCTTGCCTTGCCTGCTTATTCGTTTCATAGTCGCGGTACGTTCCCTGTCCGGCATTGCCCCAGCCGCCGCTCCAGTCGTCGTTCCATTGCGCCGCCTGGCGAGGCTCTGGCTTTCCGATCCACTGCATGTTCTTTTCCGGTATCTCCTCCAGAAAGCGGGACGGCATCTTCGGCTCCGTCTGTCCAAAGAGCATCCGCTGGCGCACATTGGTCATAGTCAGTTTTTTTCTGGCTCTGGTCATGGCCACATAGCACAGGCGGCGCTCCTCCTCCATCTCCTCCTGCTCACCCATGGCGCGGTTCCCGGGAAATACTCCCTCGTCCATGCCGGTGACATACACTCGGTCAAATTCCAGCCCCTTGGCGCTGTGCATGGTCATCAGCGTCACGCAGTTGTCGCTGTCGGACTGTCCGTCCAGATCTGTATACAGCGCCACCTCGTTGAGAAAGCCCGCCAAAGACGGATCATCCGGCCCGTTATCCAGAAAGGCACTGATGCTGGAGGCCAGCTCCTGCACGTTCTCCAGCCGCCCCCGACTCTCCATGTCGTTTTTATCCTGCAGCATCTGCACATAGCCGGTCATCTGGCAAACCCTGCCGTAAAACTCCACCAGTTCCAGATTGTCGCACAGGGTACGCAGCTCCATGATAAGCTGCGCAAACTCCTCCATCCGCGCACCGGCGCTCTTCAGCTCCGGATATTTGCCCGCGTTTGAAACGATCTCAAACAGGGAGCACCCCTCCGCAGCGGCCAGAGCCTGCGCCTTTTCCAGCGAAGTGCCGCCGATCTTCCGCGCCGGCACATTGATGATGCGCCGCAGCCGCAGGTCGTCCGCCGGATTGCATATGACGCACAGATACGCCAGCATATCCTTCACTTCTGCTCGGTCGAAGAACTTCACGCCGCCCACGATCTTATACGGCACACCGTTGCGCTTGAAGGCGTATTCCAAAGCGTTGGACTGGGCGTTCATCCGGTAGAGCACGGCGTTATCCTTCCAGTTTGCCCCCCGATTATAGGCCGTCATGATGTCCCCTACCACAAAATTCGCCTCGTCGCTCTCGTTGTAGCAGGTCTTCACCGTCACAGGATCCCCTGCGCCGTTCTGCGTCCAAAGAGTCTTTCCCTTGCGTCCTTCGTTGTTGCGGATCACGGCATTGGCGGCGTCCAGAATATTTTGTGTAGAGCGGTAATTCTGCTCCAGCCGGATGGTGCGGGCATTTTTATACCGCTGCTCAAAGCTGAGGATATTGGTAATATCCGCCCCGCGGAAGCGATAAATGCTCTGGTCGTCGTCGCCCACCACGCAGATGTTCCCGTGGCTGCCCGTCAGCAGACCCGCCAGCAAAAACTGCAGATGGTTCGTGTCCTGATACTCGTCAATGAGTATGTAGCGGAATTTATTTTGATAGTATTCTCTGACCTCTCTGTCGCTCTGCAGCAGCGTCACCGTGTGCAGAATGATGTCGTCAAAGTCCAGCGCATTGGCTTCCCGCAGTTTTTTATTGTAAAGCCTATACACTTTACCGATCCTTATTTTCCGCCAATCTCCCCGCTGTTCCCACAGCTGGCAGAACTCCTCCGGCGACTGCATCTCTCCCTTTGCGTTGGAGATGACCGCCAGCAGCTCGCGGGCGGGAAATTGCTTTTCCTCCATCCCCAGTTCCTTGAGAATGTCCTTCAGCACCCGCTTGGAGTCGTCGGTGTCGTAGATGGTAAAGTTGCGGTCATAGCCCAGTTTGTCAATGTCCCGCCGCAGAATGCGCACGCAGGCGGCGTGGAAGGTGGCCGCCCACACGTCCAGCGCCTCCTCCCCCAGCATCCGCTCCAAACGCTCCTTCAACTCTCCGGCGGCCTTGTTGGTGAAGGTGATGGCCAGCACTTCCCACGGCCGCGCCGGCTGCACGGCGCAGAGATACTGCATCAGCGGCCGCATCTCCTCCTGTGGGTTCTCCGCATACTGCTCCAGAAACGCCACCTCGTCCTCCGAAATGGGGACGGGGATCTCCTCCGTGTCGCTGCCCCGCCCATAGCGCAGCAGGTTCGCCACTCGATTTATCAGCACCGTGGTCTTGCCGGAGCCGGCGCCTGCCAGCAGCAGCAGCGGCCCCTCCGTGGTCAGCACGCCCTCCCGCTGCATGGGATTCAGTTTTTGATAATCCGTCGCAATGGCCTTGCGGCGTGCGGCGACAAATCTTCTCTCTAATTCGTTCATAACGGCCTCGCTCTCGTGATTTCCCTCCTATTTTATATCAAATCTTCCGGCCGGTCAACCGCTGAAATAAAAAATTAGAAATTTTGTTCGATTTCCTCTTGACAAGAACGCTTGTTCGATTTATAATCCGTATAGAACAAAAGTTTGATTTGGAGGAACCAGCTATGACTACATTCGGATGCATCATTTCCATCATCGGCGCCGCCGCCCTCTCCATTCAGCTCACGCGCCTGGTAGCCTGGATGGATCGTCCTCGCCGCAGCCGCAGCGCCGCCTGACATGGATCTGCTGGAAAAGCTGACCATTCTCACGGACGCCGCCAAATACGATGCCTCCTGCACATCCAGCGGCGTCAGCCGCGGCTTTCAGACCGGCAAGATCGGCAATACGTCCTCTTCGGTGGCCGGCTGCTGCCACAGCTTTTCCGCTGACGGCCGTTGTATCTCCCTGCTGAAGGTGCTCATGACCAACTGCTGCGTATACGACTGCAAATACTGCGTCAATCGCCGCAGCAACGACACCCGCCGTACCGCCTTCACGCCCAGGGAGCTGGCGGAGCTGACCATCCAGTTCTACCGCCGCAATTATATTGAAGGTCTTTTTCTCTCCAGCGGCGTCCTGCGCGATCCGGACTACACCACCCAGCGCATGATCGAGGCTCTGCGCCTTCTGCGGCAGGAGTAAGGCATCAACAGGCA
>ENA-OOVY01000269-OOVY01000269.1-human-gut-metagenome-genome-assembly--contig:-NODE-269-length-8418-cov-3.785927_pt1 | contig 8418 bp, 9 predicted proteins | sample MGYA00241400_ERZ501307 | MGnify/ENA primary metagenome ERZ501307 (study PRJEB25962, sample SAMEA2042364) | human gut metagenome | biome: human gut; feature: human-associated habitat; material: faeces... | reverse complement strand
CACACCGACACTCGCCGGAAGCGTCTGCGCGGGAACTTTGACCTGCAAAGCCAGCCGCTGAGCGTCTACGAAGATGCCGCACCGCAGTACGCTTCCGCTTCCGTGGCCTCAGGCAACCTGGACGACCTGCTGGCGCATCTGGACGCCGGATTCTCGGAGACCCTGCTGAAGCTCATTGACCGCAGCGGCAAAAAGGATTCCGAAATCTACAAAAAGGCCAATGTGGACCGAAAGCTGTTCTCCAAGATCCGCAACAATCCGGACTATAAGCCCTCCAAGTCCACGGCCATCGCCTTTGCCATCGCCCTGGAGCTGAACCTGGACGAGACCCGCGACCTCATCGCCCGGGCAGGCTATGCCCTCAGTGCCAGCAGCAAATTCGATGTGATCATCGAATATTTCATCGGGCGGGAAAAGTATGATATTTTTGAAATAAACGAGGCGCTGTTTGCCTTTGATCAGAGCTTGTTGGGAGCGTGAAAAGAGATGGATAAAGTAAAACTAGGAAAATTACAGGAAGTAGACATACGCAAAGTCTGGCCGCATGAACAATACGATTTTTCAAAGTGGCTCTCTGCGGAGGAAAACATACAGGAACTCGGTAATACATTAAATCTGTCGCTTACAGATGTTGAGACCGAAAAATTTGTCGGAAGTTATCGCTGCGATATTTTGTGCAGAGATGAAATAACCGGAAAAATCGTACTGATTGAAAATCAGCTGGAGCAAACGAATCACGACCATTTAGGAAAAATCCTGACTTACGCGTCTGGGCTTGACGCGTCTGTGGTGGTATGGGTGGTTGCTTCAGCCCGCGACGAACATGCGAGCGCCATTGAATGGCTCAACAAGCACACGGATGATAGCATTTCTTTTTTCCTGATTGAGATTCACGCCTATAAAATTGGAAACTCCGAACCGGCTCCCCAGTTCAAAATCATCGAACAGCCAAACGACTTTGTCAAAACGGTAAAACACATTGCGCAAGACAAGAGTTTGAACGAATCCCAAAGTTGCCGGCTGGAATTTTGGACCCAATTCAACGACATTCTTGAACAACGAGGGAAGCCCTTTAACAAGCGAAAAGCAACCACAGATCATTGGTATTCTATCGCAGTTGGTTCATCAGAGTGTCAAATTTCAATCGACTTAGTTAACAAGGATCACAAGATAAGAGTCGGCCTATGGATTGCAAATAATAAAAATATGTTTGATGCCATATATGCGCATAAAGATGAAATAGAAAGCGCATTGGGTTTTTCACTTTTTTGGGAGCGACTGAATCATAAGAAATCGTCTCACATTTGTAAATATATCGATGGCTTGGACTTTAAAAATCAGGATAATTACCCGAAGCTTATGAATGAAACAATTGACCTTGCTGTAAAAATGCGTGATGTACTGAAAAAGTATATTTAGGCCCAATACATCATATAGCTACTCTTTAATAAGCAAAATTCAGATTTTACCTGCTATCCCAAAAGCATCCGCCCACCAAAAAGAAGAAAATAGAGAAAAGGAGCCACAATGTCATGGATATGCAACGAGCGAAAGAACTGCTAACCATTTTAGCAGACGGTACTGACCCTTTGACCGGCGAGGTCTTGCCGGACGACCATGTATGCAACAAAGGCGAGATCGTTCGCGCACTGAACTGCGCCGTAGAAGCACTTTCTCGCAAGCGGAAAAAACCGCTGCCCGAAAACACTGGAAAGCCGTGGACAGAGGAGCTGGATCAAGAGCTGTGCCGTTTGTTCGACGAAGGCATGAAGAAGAAAGACCTCTGCTCACACTTTGGCCGCACGCCCGGCGCAATCGAGTCCCGCCTGCAGCGGCTGGGGAAAATGTAAAAAATGTCGCCCCACAGGCGACCAAACCCTCCTTCGGCTGCGCTACAATGGGAGCGCAATCAAACGAAGGATCGTTTTTATTATGACAGAATTGGTTTTCATCCTGAACCGCAGCGGCTCCATGGCGGGGCTGGAGGCGGACACCATCAGCGGCTTCAACTCCATGATTGCAAGGCAGAAGGAAAAATACGGCTGGGAGTTTTTGTTCCTCGGTGCAAACATCGACGCGGTTGAGACGGCAAGGCATTTCGGAATTGGTGCAGACCGAGCGGTCAACTACCACTCTGACCATGAGGGAACGCAGCTCAACTATGAAGTTCTGAGCGAAGCGGTTTCTGCTGTCCGATGCAGCGTACCACTGGGTACGAATTGGAAAAAGCGTATTGATGAGGACTTTAATTCCAGAAAGGACGGGAGAAAGCAATGAGAACGATCACCGTAAAAGGGACAGGCAATGTCTCCGCAAGACCGGATTACATCATCCTCTCCTTGAACATTGAAACCTTATCTAAAACCTATGACCGTGCAATGTCGGAAGCTGCCGAGAGAATCGAAAGACTGCAAGGTGCCGCAGTCTGCGTTGGGTATCACAAAGAAGACTTGAAAACCACGAGCTTTGATGTCCAGACAAGGTACGAGAATGTCAAGGATCGGCAAGGAAATTACAAGCGAGAGTTTGTCGGATATGCTTGCAGCTATCGCTTGAAACTTGCATTTGACTTTGACAGCAAACAGCTTGCAAAGGTCATTTCTGCGATTGCGGATTGCGGTGCAAAGCCGGAACTCAGTATCGCATTCACTGTAAGAAACCCATCAGCGGTCAGCGAAAAGCTGCTGATCAGCGCGACGGAGAACGCCAGAGCGAAGGCGGAGATTCTTTGCAAAGCATCAGGCAGTACGCTTGGGCAGTTGCTCAACATCGACTACAACTGGGGCGAACTCAATGTTTTTTCCAGAACAAGCTACGATGTTGAAGACTGCATTCAGCCTCTCATGGCGATGAGCAAGTGCGCCGCACCTGAGATTGAGCCGGTTGATATTGATGTGACAGACACAGTGGCTTTCACATGGGAAATCCAATGATTTTTTGACTTTTTTGAAATCCGGTACTCAACAAACGCTCTTATTGTGTCCGTTGTAAAGTGAAGGGACATTTCACGGAGGAATCTTCGGGGAATACGATTTTGGGAGATTAGCAAGCAAATCCGGTGAGTACCCACCGGAGAAAAATCAGTTAAGGAGACCCTGCCCTTAACATCAGATTTTTGCTTGTTGGGATAGTCCCAAACCCTTCTAATCTTTACGACGGAGGGCGCAGCATGGTACGAAGAACACGAGACATTCAGAAGAAGATTTGGCTGACACCACAGGAAGAACGAACGATTGCAAAGAAGATGGAAATGATCGGCACGGAGAACTTCGGTGCGTATGCAAGGAAGATGCTGATCGACGGTTACATCATTGTCGTAGACTACACAGAGCAGAAAAAGCTCGCCGCCGAAATCAACAAGATCGGCGTGAACATCAATACCGTCTGCCGCAGGATCAACTCGACGGGACGATTCTATCAGGACGATATTGACGAGCTGAAAGAAAAGATGGACGCGGTATGGCAGTTACTAAAATCAAAGCAATCCGAGGAACTTTGAGCAAGGCAATCGCGTACATTCTGAATCCCGAAAAGACCGACGAGAAGCTGCTGGTCTCGTCCTACGGCTGTGCCAGCGAGACCGCAGCGCGGGAATTTGAATGGACGCGGAAAATAGCCGAGCAAAAAGGGATGAATCCGGTCAGGATCATAGCCCGTCATGTGATCCAGTCCTTTGAAATTGGAGAGGTCACACCGGAGCTTGCCCACGAGATCGGCAAGCAATTTGCGGATGAAATCCTCGGTGGAAAATACGAGTATGTGCTGACCACGCACATTGACAAGGACCATGTTCATAACCATCTGATTTTCAATGCGGTTGACTTTGTGAACTACCACGCATACAAGAGCTACAAGCGGATTTACTATGATATGCGTGAGGTCAGCGACCGGCTCTGTAAGGAAAACGGTCTCTCTGTTATCCCTCCCTCTCAGAACAAAGGCATGAGCTACAAGGAGTACACCGAAGCCAAACGCGGCACGAGCTGGAAACAGAAACTCAAGCAGACCATCGACCGGCTTGTCATTACAGCGAAGGACTACGATGACTTTCTGCGGCTCATGCAGGAAGCCGGTTATGAAATCAAGACCGGCAAATACATCTCCTTCCGCGCTAAAGGTCAGGAGCGGTTTACCCGGTCTAAAACCATCGGAGAGAACTACACCGAGGAACGCATCAAGGAGCGGATTGCCGGACGGACGCCCCGAAGAAGTCAGAGACAGACCACGCCGAAGGGCATCTCTCTCATCGGAGATATTCAGGAGCGGATCAGGCTTATCGACAGCAAGGGTTACGAGCATAAAGCCAAGCTCACAATTCTCAAGGAAGCGGCGCGGACGCTCAACTATCTCACGGAAAACAACTTGCTCCAATACGCCGATCTTGAGAAGAAGGTCGAGGATGTTCACAGCTCCTATGACCGTACCGGCAAGGAACTGAAAGGCGTTGAAGCACGTCTGCGGGAAGTCCAGCCGCTTATCAAAAACATCTCCAACTACCAGCGGCTCAAGCCTGTATATGATGCCTTCCAGAAGACAAAAGACAAGCCGGGGTTCAAGGCAAAGCATGAAGCCGAACTTGTGATCTTCGAGGCGGCACGGAGTACGCTGCTTGCCATGCAGGGCGATGAAAAACTGCCGAGCTTGAAGACACTGCAAGCGGAACAGCAGCGACTTCTTGAAGAGCAACAGCGGCTCTATGATGAACGTGCGAAGCTCAAAAAGGAAGCACGGCTGATCGACACCATGAAGGCAAATGTAGATATTTTCCTCAAGCCGAGTGTAGTTCAAGAGCCTGAACAAATTCGAGATAACCAGAGAGAATAACAAAAAGGCTGTGCTGGCTTTTTGACCGGCACAGTCTTTCCCTTTAGCTGTATATCATCCAACTCGAAAAAATTGAACGTCTCGTGCAAATCGGTCGTATTCACCCAAAGTTTACGAAACTCTATTGAATAGCAGACCTTCTTGTGCTATAATGTAAGTTAGGATTATTTTACATACTTTGCTGAGGTGAAAGTCATGAAAGCAAGCTACAAAAAATTGTGGAAACTGCTCGTCGATAAGGAAATGAGCAAAGGAGATCTACACAAAGCGTCCGGGCTGTCTTCTAGTACCATGACAAAACTCCGAAAGGGCGAGGACGTGTCAATGGAAGCTCTGAGAAAAATCTGCATTTGCCTTGGCTGCAATATTGGCGATATCGTGGAGTTTGTCCCTGACAACACACAGTCCTAAATATGGGACAGGCACTATGCTATGATAGAGTAGGTAGATTGGAGCAAATGTGATAGATCAGACACACCCTTATATACTATTGTTCAACAAAAAACTTATTGATATAGTTCATATTATTTAGGAGGATAAACAATCATGTGTACAGCAGCAACTTATAAAACAAAAGATTTTTACTTTGGACGAACCCTCGATTATGAATTCTCTTATGGTGATCAGATAGTAATTACACCACGTAATTATGCGTTTAATTTTCGCCATGTTGGCGATATGAAAAATCATTATGCAATTATTGGAATGGCTCATGTTGCAGAGGATTATCCTTTGTATTATGATGCTATGAATGAAAAAGGAGTGGCAATGGCAGGACTGAATTTTGTCGGAAATGCTGTTTATGCCGCGATTAAGCCAGATGTGGAAAATATTGCACAGTTTGAATTTATTCCGTGGATTTTAAGTCAGTGTTCTTCTTTAGTTGAAGTTCGCGAGCTTCTTGAACGAATTAATATTGTTAATACTCCTTTCAGCGAGCAATTCCCATTAGCACAATTACACTGGATCATTTCTGATGAGAATGAGTCAATTACGGTAGAATCTATGTCAGATGGTTTACATATTTATGACAATCCAGTAGGAGTGCTTACGAATAATCCGCCATTTCCACAGCAGATGTTTCAACTAAATAATTATATGTATTTATCTCCTAAACAGCCCAGAAATACTTTCTGCGAAAATTTGGCTCTTGATGCATATAGTAGAGGTATGGGAGGATTAGGTCTTCCGGGAGATCTCTCATCTTCCTCACGCTTTGTACGTGTAGCTTTTACAAAGGTAAATGCAATTTCAGGTGAATCAGAGGAAGAAAGCGTTAGCCAATTCTTCCACATTCTCGGATCTGTGGATCAGCAACGAGGATGTTGCGAAGTAGCGGATGGAAAATATGAAATCACATTGTATACGTCGTGTTGTAATGTTACAAAAGGTATTTATTATTACAATACTTATGAAAACCATCAGATCAGTGCAGTAGATATGCATGTAGAAAATCTGGATAGTGATAAAATGATTTGTTATCCAGTAATTCAAGGAGAACGAATCAACTATCAAAATAAATAGTATTTTGAATATAGAGCTGACGTAGAAAGAAGAGGTGGAATACATATGAAGCAAGATACCTTAGAAGGAAAAGCGAAAACAAAAAACGGAGTAAAACGATTGTGTTTTTCCATAATCTGCATTCTTCTAGAAGTAGTTTTTATTATTACTATTGTAACACGCTTAAATGAATATGCAGAAATCATAAATCTATTTACAAGGATTTTAAGTGGAATTTTAGTTTTGGGATTGTATGCATCAGATAAGACATCTTCCATGAAAATGCCTTGGGTTATATTAATTTTAATTTTCCCAATTATGGGTGTAGGCCTGTATTTGTTGATTGGTTTGAATGGTGGCACACATAAAATGCGTGAGCGATATGCAGAAATTGATAGCAAATTGTTACCAATGCTTCCGGACAGTCAGGAGTGTTTGAGCAGAATAAAAGAAACAATTCCGAAAGCAGGAAATATAGCAAGTTACATACAAAGAAATTCGCAGTATCCAATCTATCAGAATACGGATATTGTGTATTTTGATGAAGCAGTGAAAGGATTAGAGGCACAGCTTAAGGATTTGGAGAAAGCACAGAAGTTTATCTTTATGGAATATCATGCGATAGAAGACGCTGAAGCATGGCATAAGATTCAAGATGTTCTGGAAGAGCGAGTAAAAGCAGGTGTGGAAGTTAGAGTATTCTACGATGATATGGGTTCTATAGGCTTTATTAACACAGATTTTGTGAAAAAGATGGAGACAATAGGAATTCATTGCCGTGTATTCAATCCGTTTATGCCAGGTTTAAATCTGTTTTTGAACAATCGTGATCATAGAAAAATAACAGTTATTGATGGAAAAGTCGGATTTACAGGTGGATATAATCTAGCAAACGAATATTTTAATTACACACACCCGTATGGACAGTGGAAAGATACAGGTATTCGTTTAGAAGGAGATGCTGTTCAGTCGCTTACAGTGACATTTTTAGAAATGTGGAATGCTGTTAGTGAAAAAGCTACGAATGATACTGATTTTAGTAAATACATTATTCATTACGATTATAAAGCACAGCAAACAGGTTTTGTTCAGCCTTATGCAGACAGTCCTATGGATAATGAGCAGGTCGGAGAAGAAGTTTATATCAGTATGATAAATAAAGCTGAAAAATATTGTTGGTTTATGACTCCATATCTAATCATAACAGATGAAATGACGCATGCGTTATGTCTGGCTGCTAAGCGAGGGGTAGACGTAAGAATTATCACACCTGGTATCCCTGATAAAAAATTCATTTATAATATAACTCGCTCTTTTTATCATGGATTAGTTAAACATGGTGTTCGTGTTTATGAGTGGACTCCTGGTTTCTGTCATGCAAAAATGAGTGTGGCAGATGACTGTATGGCAACTTGTGGAACAATTAATCTGGATTATCGAAGTTTATATCACCATTTTGAAAACGGCTGTTTTATGGCAGATTGTCAGGCAGTTGTGGAAATAAAAAATGATCTGATAAGAACGATGGGAGAATGTCGTGATGTGACAGACCAATATCAAACCGGACGAAGTGCATATTTGCGACTGGGACAATTATTTATGAGATTATTTGCTGGATTGCTATAAGAATCTGATGAAACGACCTTTCAAAAAACAGTTGATTTAGAAGTTAACTGTTTTTGAAAGGCCGTTTTTGCTATATCTAACAGTCTGTTGTACAAAGAAGATTTTGCATGGATGAAAAAAACAAACCTTGTTGAGGTTAAATTGAGTTTTCCATTGTATTGTATTGCTAATGAATAAGAATAAAAAAAGAACAGACAATGCTGAATACTCTGGAAACAAGAATATCTGAGTATAGTATGTAAGTTCGTAACAGAATGAAAGGAGCGATTCAAATGAGCAATTTGGAAAATTATATGAAACAGCAAGCAATTTTTTGTGAACAAAATGATAGCATTAGTAAGAATCTGTATTCAGAGTATGGTGTAAAAAGAGGCTTACGAGATGAAAAAGGCCAAGGTGTGTTGACGGGGCTTACAAATATTTCTGATATAAAAGCTTTTGAATATCGTGATGGAGTAAAGAGTC
>ENA-OOVY01000267-OOVY01000267.1-human-gut-metagenome-genome-assembly--contig:-NODE-267-length-8434-cov-1.745626_pt1 | contig 8434 bp, 8 predicted proteins | sample MGYA00241400_ERZ501307 | MGnify/ENA primary metagenome ERZ501307 (study PRJEB25962, sample SAMEA2042364) | human gut metagenome | biome: human gut; feature: human-associated habitat; material: faeces... | reverse complement strand
CCAAAACACCAACACCGCCGCATCCCGCTCCCCATACGGGTTTAAAAACAAGTTCCGGATGCTGCCCGCTCCCGGCATACAGCGCACGAAGCAATTCCGGCAATGTCTCCGTCACCGTCACGCCGCTCTGCATGAAGACAGGGTAAACCCAGACTACACCATCGCCCGGAGGCAAATCCGCCGCCGTCAGGCTGCGGAAAGACGCCTGCCAGACACAATCGCTTGAATATTGAAACTGCTCCGCCACATGCTGCCGCAATTCAGCCCCTGCTTCATCATAGGAAATAAAGAGTTTGTAAATCTTCCTGGGCATTTCGGTAAGACCACTGCGGGGGAACGGCGTTCGGAACATCCTGTCATTTATTCATGCGGAAGTAACGCATGATGGCCGTTTGTAACAAAAAGTCCGGAGGGCGGCAACTCCATACGCTTTTTTCCAATCCATGCTCCCCTCCATTTACACGCACCTATCTAAAAAATATTTACCATATTTATAACAAAATCATTATATCGAATATAAAAAGATACTTCCGGAAAAATAAACCTTCGCCTCCGAATCTCCGCGCGGAGGCAGGATAGCGGCTTGACCGAAAGGCCTGAAACCGTCATGATACAAGGACATACAGGTTTTGTTTTATGTCGTTTTACATTCAATCCGTTGAAATCGGCGGCCCGCGGCCGTTCTACCTTCTGGGCCCCTGCTCTCTGGAATGCGAATCCTTTGTATGGGAGATGGCCCGCTCCATCAAGGCCATCGCGGAAAACCTGGATGTCCCGCTGATTTTCAAAGCTTCCTACGACAAGGCGAACCGCACTTCCGTCACCTCTTTTCGCGGTCCCGGCGTGCGGGAAGGCTGCCGCATTCTGTCGGAAATCGGCAGGGAGCTGAAACTGCCCGTCGTTACGGATGTGCATACGGCCCAGGAAGCGGAAATTGCCGCCGAATACGTGGATCTGCTCCAGGTTCCCGCTTTTTTGTGCCGCCAGACGGATCTTCTGGAAGCCTGCGCCAAGAGCGGCCGGCCCGTGAATATCAAAAAAGGGCAGTTCCTGGCTCCGTGGGATACCGTGAACATCGGGGAAAAAATGCGCGCCTTCGGCTGTGACGAATTCATGATGTGCGAACGCGGCACCACCTTTGGTTATAACAATCTGGTGGTGGACATGCGCTCCCTGTACTGGATGAAACAGGAAGGCTTTCCCGTCATATTCGACGCCACTCACGCAGTTCAGAAACCCGGGGGATTGGGAGGAACCACGGGAGGAGACAGCGAGCTGGCCCCCGTGCTGGCATCCGCCGCCATGGCGACGGGCAGCATTGACGGCGTGTTCATGGAGGTGCACAAAGACCCGTCCAAAGCGCTTTCCGACGGCCCCAACCAAATTCCTCTCCACCTGCTTGAAGGAGTGCTGAAACGCCTTCAGTCCATCCACCAGGCGGTTCAGTCATGATGAAATTATTGTCCACATGCTTTTTGACGGCCGCCCTGTACGGCACGGAGGCGCAAGCGGACACCAGCCTGCCCGCAGCCACGCCTTTTGCCGGCGTAGATAAAAAATTACCTATGCTGGAGCTTCTGCCCGTAGGCCAGGTGCTCCCAAAAGTCAGCCTGTCACGATATGAAGGGCCGCGCCTTTCCATGCTGCTGACGGCTTCAAGCGTGACCGTGGCCGCCCCGCAGGAAATTGCCGCGAATATCCTGAACGTGTACTTGTACGGAAAAAACAACCAGACCTCCCACCTTTTCACGCAGGCCGCCTCTTATTTTCTGGATAAAAAACTGGCCGTCTCCCATACGGAAACCACCCTCAGGGAAGAAAATCTTTCCGCCAAAGGGACCGGCCTTTACCTGGACACCAATATCAAGAGGGGCATCATTCTGGTTCCCGTTCAAACCACCATCCGCATGGCTCAACGCAACAAGTAACCATTCCTTTTTATGAAAAAACTTTCCTCCCTGCTGCTGGCCCTGGCCGGAAGCCTTGCCTGCAGCGGCGCCAACGGCGTTCCCTCCCACATTGTCCAGCCCCTGCCCAGGGAACTGGATCCCCGCCTGGAACAACCCCTCACCCCGCCTTCCCATATTGTACGCCCCCTGACGGAGGAAGAGACAGCCCGGAGGGAACTGGCGCCTGTTCCGACCGCAGGCTTGAAGGAAGACGGGGAAAAGGCGATTCAAACATACAGCGCGCAGGAAAAAACCGTAGACGGGCGGATTCAGGAATTCCGCCAGCAGCACCAGATTGCCGGAAATACCCCTGCCCCGGCTGCGGAAACGACTTCCTCTTCCGCAGCATCCGGCCCGGAGGAAGGCTTCCTGCAGGCCAATTCCCCAAAAGACCTGTACACCGTAGATTGTGACGGAGACTTGTACTTCGATATGGAAGAAGGCGTTCTGGTGTTCATGAAAAATGTCCGGGTGCGCAATCCCGGCCTTTCCCTGGACTGTGCGGATCATCTGAAAGTTTACGCGGAATTCGTGCCGAAAAAACCGGGCGATAAAAAACCCTCTGACATTAAAAAGGAAAAGGGAAAAGAGGGGGACCAAACTCAGGTGGCTCTCCCCAACGGAGGCAATTTCGACTACAATTCCATTAAAACAGTCGCGGCTTCCGGCAACGTAAAAGCCAGTTACACCAACAAACAGGGAGAAACAAGCAACGCCCAGGCTGAAAAAATCACCTACAACGCCAAAACCGGAGAAATCATCCTGACGGGCGTCCCGGTCATCGTCACTCCGGACGTCATCGTGAAAAATCCGAACAAGGATGCTTTCATTCGGGTGTACTCCAACGGAAACATGTACGGCAGCCGCGGAACCAAGACGACGTTCCGCCACGTGGACAAAAAACTTTCCGACCGGGAAAACCAGAAAACCAGCCGCAAACCGTGAGTTCGTTCTACTCTTCTCCTTTGCTAAGCGCCGAAGGCATCTGCAAAACCTACAAAACGCGGACCGTTGTGGACCAGGTCAGCCTGAAGGTAGGCCATGGCGAAATCGTGGGCCTGCTGGGACCAAACGGCGCCGGAAAAACCACTTCCTTTTACATGGTAGCGGGTCTCGTACGCCCGGATGAAGGCCGCGTGATTTTTGCGGACGAAGATATTACGGAATTGCCGATGAACCTGCGCGCCAGGCGCGGCATGGGTTATCTGCCGCAGGAAGAATCTATTTTCCGCAAGCTTTCCGTGGAGGATAATCTTCTGGCCATTCTTCAGACCCGCAAAGACATGACTTCCCGCCAGCAAAAGGACCGCGCCGTAGAGCTGATGGACCGCTTCGGCATCACCAAGCTGCGCCGCTCCATGGCCATCCAGCTTTCCGGCGGCGAAAAGAGAAGGCTGACCATCGCCCGCGCCCTGGCTACCAGCCCCCGCATTTTGCTGATGGACGAGCCTTTTGCCGCCCTGGACGCCATGACCCGCGAACAGCTTTATCAGGATATTCAGGAGATTCATTTACGCTGCGGCATGACGATTGTCTTCGTTACGCATAATATGCGCGAGGCCGTGTGCCTGGGGGATCGCGTGGTGTTGCTCACTCCGCATCCGGGGCGCGTCTGTGAGGAATATTTCGTGGATTTCCCTCATCCCAGGGATATCAACAGCAGTGATTTGGCGGCATTGTCCGCCCGCATCACCCGTGATTTGAAAGGAGCCACGGCATGAACAGGAACAAATGGTCCAAGTGGGGGGCGCACGCCTGTTCGCTCGTGTTTTTCATTCTCGTGGTCTGGGCATGGCAGTATTTGAGCGACCTGAGGGTCTGGAAGCCTTATTTGTTTCCCTCTCCGCTGGAAGTATGGGAGTATCTGCGCTCTTCATTTCAGGACGGGTCTCTGGAGGAGGCTTCATGGATTACCATGAAAAGGCTGGTGCTGGGGTATGGAATCGGCCTGGTGACGGGGATTCCCCTGGGCATGCTGTGCTCCCGTTTCCAGCTTATGCAGAATACTCTGGGGCTGGTTTCCCTGGGGTTCCAGGCTCTGCCCAGCGTGTGCTGGGTTCCGTTGGCAACCCTGTGGTTCGGCCAGACGGAAGGGGCTATGCTGTTCGTGGTGATTATGGGGACGCTGTGGTCCGTAATCCTGGCTACGGCCAACGGCATGCGGAACGTGCCGCCCATTTATGCCCGTGCGGCGCGCACCATGGGAGCAGGACCCATTTATTGTCTGATTCATGTGACGCTTCCCGCTTCCGCCCCGTTTGTGGTGAGCGGAATGAAGCAGGGATGGGCTTTTGCCTGGCGCTCCCTGATGGCTGCGGAAATTTTTGTTCCCATCCTGACAGGACTGGGATTGGGACAGCTCCTGCACTTCGGAAGAGAACTCAATTCCATGGAGCAGGTCATGGGCATCATGTTCGTTATTATTCTCATAGGCCTGCTCTCAGACAAACTCATCTTCTCCCCCCTGGAACAAGCCATCTACAGACGCTGGGGGACTAATTTAGCTTAACCAACAGAAAATATCATGACTAAAGAAGGATACACATCCAACGAACGAATCAAGGAGGAAAGCGATTTCCTCAGAGGAAACATCTCTGACCTCCTCCATGACGGCAGCATTACCCATTTCCCGTCCGAAGAAGAATTTCTTTTGAAATTTCACGGGATTACCCAGCAGGATAACCGGGATGAACGGCTTATCCGGAAGAAAAACGGACAGGAAAGAAACTGGTTATTCATGTTGAGGCTGCGCCTCCCCGGGGGCCGCATGACGCCCAGCCAATGGCTGGCCGCGGAAACGCTAAGCGACCAATTCGGCAACGGCACCCTTAAACTTACGACACGCCAGGCCATTCAAATCCACGGAGTCGTCAAACAGGACTTGAAACAGACCATGAAAGATATCCACCACGCGGCCATCACCACGATTGCCGCCAGTGGGGACGCCACGCGCAATGTCATGGTTTCTCTGCACCCGGAAGATTCCGGCATCCATGAGACAGTCTTCAATCAGGCCCGGGAACTCTCACGAAAACTGGAACCGCAGACGCACGCCTATCATGAAATATGGCTGGATGCCAAACGAATCTACTCGGGCGCGGAGGAAGAGCCTTTGTACGGTCCCGGATATTTGCCGCGCAAATTTAAAATCGCTTTTACGCTTCCCCCGGAAAATGATGTGGATGTGTACGCCCAGGACCTGAGCTTCGTGGCTATTGAAAAAGAAGGGAAACTCCTGGGATATGACATCCTGGCCGGCGGAGGAATGGGCTATGCTTACGGCAATCCCGGTTCTTTCCCCCGCCTTGCGGATATTATCGGATTCTGTTTCCCGGGACAGGTGGAGGAAGTAGCCCGGCAGGTGCTTTTGATCCATAAAGAATTCAGCACCCGCTGCAACAGAAAAACATCCCGGCTCAGGTACACCATTGCCGGCAAAGGGCTGGACTGGTTCACTAACGAACTTGCAACACGCCTTCCATTTTCGCTTCAAGCGGCCAGACCTTTTTCATTATCTACGAACGGAGACGCCGCAGATGTTCCTGGCCGCCAGACCATTGAAATTGAAGGCGGCCGCATCCAGAATTCAAACAGGCAACAGCTCAAAACCGCTTTTCATGAAATAGCTTCCATTCATCAAGGAGATTTTTTCATCACAGGCAATCAGAATCTGGTCATTGACGGCATCACACCGGATACTGCCGAGCAAATCAAATCCATCATTGGGAAGTACAATCTTCTCCCCAACGATTCGGGGCTCAGGCGCAATTCCTCCGCCTGTACCAGCCTGCCATTTTGCCCGCAGGCCCTTACAGACTCCGAAAGGCTGCTTCCAAAACTGGTGGATGAACTGGAACCGCAGTTAAAAGAACTGGGGCTATGGGACGAAGACATTTCCATCCGCATGACCGGGTGTCCCAACGGATGCTCCAGACCATATCTGGCAGAACTGGCTTTCGTCGGCAGAGGTCCGGGCAAGTACAACATCTGGATGGGCGGTTCCAGAAGAGGAGACAGGCTGGGCTTCATCTATCAGGAATCTGTACCCGTAAAGGAAATCGCAGAGGTGCTCCGACCAGTATTTGCACGTTTTGCGGCGGAACGCAACCAGGGGGAAGGATTCGGTGACTGGAGCATCCGCGCATTACATCCGCAATCTTTATAAAAAGCATAAACACCCGGAGCCGTTCTCGCCGCGGACGCCTCCGGGGTAAATCTTGCTACCTTTGAAAATCAAAGAGATACACTAGAAAATAAAATCATAAAGTCTCATCTTCCCCCAGGAGAAACATTACTCCGTCGCCGCCAGGAACTCTCATTCAGCCCTCCTCTGCCGCAACGGCATAATATTTTCATTAAAAACCTTTAGAATCCTCCTTCTATTCCTTCAAATCCCCCTCCGCTCATTCCGTCCGGCCGACGCTGAAACAATACACGGCGGGGTTAATCAGGGCCAGGGGAAGATAAAACACGGCAAAGGAAAGCGAGCCGCCATACAAGACCAGGCACAGGATGGACATGACAAACAGCACGCTGATTTTCAAGCTCCGCGCCCAGTCCAGACGATGCACCAGCCAGACCAGGACGGCGCACACAAAACCAATCACCGCGCACAACACGCCGCCCAGGGTCAGAAACTGCATGTAGCTGGAACAGAACTGCTCCAGCCACCGCACATTATCCGGACCCGGAGGATTCCCTTCCCAGGCAAAAACGCCCGGCGGCAACAGCACCCACAACAGCACGGAAAGAAATACCAGACGGTCTGTATTAAGGCGATAAGTCATGCGCTTTCATGATACCATTTCCGTGCACGGGATAACAAGGGAAATCGCCCGTGCGCCAAGGTTCCGGGAACGGCAGGATTTACAAAGGGGCAAAGGCTGCCTCTCCGGCTCCATTAACGGCTATCCCGTCTATTTCCACCAGCCAGCCGGGGCGGCAGACAGGGGCTTTCAGCATCACATGCGGCACTGCGGCCAGCGGAGAGTCCATCAGCCGGTTCCGAACCGTTTCCCGGTCTGCCCAGTCGCGCAGGTACACTACGGCATGCTTCAGGTCGGACAGGCTTCCCCCGCTCCTTTCCATCAGGGCGCTCATATTTTCCAGGGTGCGGGCCGTCTGGCCCACCACGTCCCCCGGATGGACAATGTTTCCCTCCGCGTCAATACTGGCGGTGCCGGAAAGGAAATAATGGGAGCGGTCCCCATACACAATACGGACGCCGCGCTCAAAGGCCACCCGGTACACATGCGTGGGAGACAGGTAGTCCGGCGCTTCCATGTACCGGACCTGCCCGGGCTCCAGCCCCGCGATGCCCAGACTGTCCATATGCAGCAGGCGGCCCGGCAGTTCCGTACAGCCTTCAATACCGGTACTGGCGATGAAATGGCTCTCCGCCGTCAGCCCGTAACGGGCAAAGCATCCGTTGCGGCCTTCCACCAATCCCCGGTAATTGTTGTCAATATCCCGGCAGTAAATCCAAGTGCGGTGAATCAAATCCGGCACGGCTCCCCCCTGTAAGGCGGCAATCCGGTCCAGCCAGCGGAATTCCTCCCGCATCTGGCCGCAGCTGTCCGGGGAGGAAAATTCCCTCTTGCCCGCCAGGAACAGACGGTAATGAGCGCGGAGGGCTTCCACGACTGTTCCGCCCGGCTCCGCCCTACGCCTTTTTCCCAGCATTCCGCCGATGTGCCAGGCTTCCAGAGCCACGCGGGCCCCGTTCGCAGGGGGCTGTCCAACTATGGAAACATAAGAATTCCGTTCTCCTGTTATCTGCCGCAGCGGAGCCGACTGGCGCACAGGGTCGCTGACATGGAAACGCAGCAGGAATTCATCTTCTTCCCCGCCCCCCAGATTGCGGTACCTGGCCATCAGGGATTGCAGTTCTTCCTCAAAACTCGCGCCCGGCTCCGCCGTCATGCAGAAGAAGCGTTCTTCCGCCCCGTTTTTTCCGGACCATTCCAGTCGTTCAGGTACATTCGCCGTCATGATGACCTCCCGCCCCTTTACAGGGACTGCACGTAATTGATCAAATCCTCCAGTTCACGGTTATTCAGGGAACTCGTCTTCCCGCGGAGATCCCCCGGATTGCATGTCGTGATGGCTTCCCGTATCGTCTTCGCACGGCCGTCGTGCAGGTAAGGGGCGGTCCGCCACACTTCCACCAGGGAGGGCACCAGAACGCTTTTACCTTCATCCAGCCCCGTGGCCGTCCCCGTGGCCACCAGTTCCTTGTTAGTGAAGTAAGGATGGGGGTGGCACCGCACGCACCCGGCTGTTTTAAACACTTCCCTGCCCCTCCGGGCGGATTCGGACAAGGCGCCCCTTCCCACGCCGGGAGCATGGCACTGGGCGCACCCCTCCCCCCCTGTCTGCTGTTTGGAAGGGGTATGCGCCACCAGGAACGGGCTGGGAACTTCCTTCATGTTTTTCAGGTACGCATTCACGCATTCCGCCAATTCACCGGAAGGTTCCAGAAACTG
>ENA-OOVY01000264-OOVY01000264.1-human-gut-metagenome-genome-assembly--contig:-NODE-264-length-8510-cov-2.218945_pt1 | contig 8510 bp, 3 predicted proteins | sample MGYA00241400_ERZ501307 | MGnify/ENA primary metagenome ERZ501307 (study PRJEB25962, sample SAMEA2042364) | human gut metagenome | biome: human gut; feature: human-associated habitat; material: faeces... | reverse complement strand
CATTCAGTATAGGACTGAAAGGTATTCACTCTGGGACTGAATGACATTCAGTATGGGACTCATTATACCGTCTTTTACATACTGATTATCAAGAGATTACGAACGCAATCATTCTTGATAAAATTCTCTTACTAAAGCAACTTCACAAAGTCATCAAAAAGAAACTCCGTATCCGTCGGCCCGCTGGCAGCTTCGGGATGAAACTGTGCGGAGAACCAGGGATTGCGTTTGTGGCGGATTCCTTCATTAGAACCATCGTTCATATTGATGAAAAGCGGTTCCCAATCTGCTCCTAACGTATTATTATCTACGGCATAACCGTGATTTTGGGAAGTGATGAAACATCGTTCCGTACCTACCATACGCACAGGCTGATTGTGGCTACGGTGTCCGTACTTCAGTTTATATATCTTGGCACCTCCGGCTTTCGAGAGTAATTGATTACCCATACAGATTCCGAAGATAGGAAGTTTTTCGTTTTTCATTGCCTTGCGGATATTTTGCACCGCAGCATCACAGGTATCCGGATCGCCCGGACCATTGGAAATAAACAATCCGTCAAATTCGAGTCCATTGAAGTCATAATCCCAAGGGACACGAATCACTTCAACATCACGTTTCAGCAGACAACGGATAATATTAGTCTTTACACCGCAATCCACCAATACCACTTTCCTTTTATCCGCACCTTCATTATAGCGAATCACTTCCTTGCAACTTACTTTATCTACATAGTTAACGCCTGCATAAGTAGCTTCAAGAACATTGTCCGGTTCATCGTCAAAAACAATCTTTCCCAACATCACGCCATGTTCGCGGAGTACTTTAGTCAGTTCGCGGGTATCAATGCCTGTGATGCCGGGAACCTGCTCACGTTTCAGCCAGTCGCCGAGACTTTCAACAGCATTCCAATGACTGTATTCGTAAGAATAGTCACTTACGATAATCGCTTCCGCATGAATCTTCTCACTTTCCATAAAAGTAGCGAGTCCGTTCGGTTCGATTGAAAAAGGGGGAACTCCGTAATTTCCTATCAACGGATAGGTAAGAGTCATCAACTGTCCGGCATACGAAGGGTCAGTGAGACTCTCCGGATATCCGGTCATGGCAGTATTAAAAACTACTTCGCCCGCCACCGGCTTCTCGTAGCCAAACGACTTGCCGGAAAACCGGCTCCCGTCGTCAAGGATTAATGTCACATTTCTCATTCTTATTTTTGAATCGTTGTATGATTGTCAGAATTGATACAGTTGCTCTATGTAATTGATGAATGCCTGATTCACCATTTTCACGCCACCCGGCGTAGGGTAATTGCCGCTAAAGTACCAGTCGCCCCGATGATTGGGACAGGCTTCATGAAGCCCTTCCAATGGCTGGTAGACGATTTCCACTTTAGCTTTCGTTCCCTTCGGAGTCAATAGTTCTACCATTTTGGCGGAGATTTCCTCATCCGTGAAAGGTGCATATATTTCTTTTACATAGTTCACCATTTGCTCTTTCGGCAAACCTATCTGATCTTTGGATTTCCGGTAGGCAGACGCAATTATATCTTTCATATCCCGCTCTTTCAGCAATTCGACAGCAGCTCTGAAAGCAATAAACTCACTCATCTTTGCCATATCGATACCGTAATAATCGGGATAACGGACCTGTGGGGAAGAAGAAACGATAACAATCTTCTTCGGACCAAGACGGTCGAGAATACCGATAATACTTTGCTTCAATGTTGTGCCACGCACAATACTATCGTCAATAATCACCAGATTATCGACACCGGAAACAAGGCTTCCGTAAGTGATATCGTAGACATGAGCTGCCAGATCATTTCGGCTGTTTCCTTCGGCAATAAACGTACGGAGCTTGATGTCCTTAATAGCCACCTTTTCACTGCGGATACGGCGGGAAAGAATAACTTCCAGTTCCTCCATATTCGGATTATGACCTAATGCAGCTATTTGCTGCACCTTTTCTTCATTCAGATAGTCATCCAGTCCCTGTAACATTCCGTAGAAAGCAACTTCGGCGGTGTTGGGAATAAAAGAGAAAACGGTATGGTCAAGATCGTTGTTGATAGCTTTCAAAATGTTCGGCACGAGTTTCTCGCCGAGCCGTTTCCGTTCCTTGTAAATATCGACATCACTACCACGGGAGAAATAGATACGCTCGAATGAACAAGCCTGTTTCTCACGAGGTTTGTTTATTTGTGATGTCCGCAGTTTACCTTCTTTACTAATCAATAATGCCTGTCCCGGTTGCAGTTCTTTAATATCTTCTACAGGGACATTAAAAGCTGTCTGAATGACCGGACGTTCGGAAGCCAACACAGCAATCTCTTCATCCTGATACCAGAAAGCAGGACGTATCCCCCACGGATCACGTATTGCAAAAGATTCACCGCTTCCGGTCAGTCCGCAAATGACATATCCCCCGTCCCATTCACGGCTGGAGGTACGCAATACGTTAGCCAAATCAATATGCTCTTCTATATAGTTGGTGATTCCCATGCCTGTAAGCCCTTCGGCCTCGGCAAGGTTGAACACACGTTCCACTTCACGATCAAGCCGGTGCCCCACTTGTTCCAACATGATATAGGTATCAGCATACTTACGGGTATGTTGTCCAATGGCTGTGATACGGGCAAAAATTTCATCTACATTCGTCATGTTGAAGTTACCGCAGAGAGCCAAGTTCTTGGCACGCCAGTTGTTTCTCCTCAAAAACGGGTGTACATAAGAGATACCGGATTTCCCGGTTGTCGAATAACGCAAATGCCCCATATACGTTTCACCCGCAAAAGGTAATGTACGTTTGGCAAACTCTGCATCATGCAATTGTTCGGAAGTCAAATCCTTGAAATTATTCTGTACATTCTCAAAGATTTCCGTAATGGCACCGGAACCTAAGGCACGTTCGCGAAACATATATTCTTCACCCGGATTGGCCTCCAGTTTAACACAAGCCAGTCCCGCACCTTCCTGCCCACGATTATGCTGCTTTTCCATTAGCAGATAAAGCTTGTTCAGACCGTACATCCACGTTCCGTACTTCTTCTCGTAATACTCCAGCGGTTTAAGCAGGCGTATCATGGCAACGCCACATTCATGTTTCAATTGTTCCATTTATACAAATCCAAATTACCTGTTATAAGTTACAAGTTTTACTCCACTGTTACTGATTTAGCCAAATTCCTGGGCTGGCCTACATCCATTCCCTTGCAAACCGCAATATGGTAAGCAGGCAACTGAAGAGGTACCGTAGTAATCAACAGATCGAGGCATTCGATTGTTTCGGGAAATTCGATACTACAATCGGCGATTTTGTTGATGACTGTATTTCCTTGGGCTTGAAGTTTTCCTTTGAAAACAACATAGTTTTCGATGATACTTCAGCCCTTTTATTAGGCTGGGAAAGGCTTTTCTTGTACCAATATAGCCTACCATTCCACGCACATTATAGCGTTTTTATTTTGGTTGCAAATATACATATTTCAAATAACATAAAGATTATAAATTCGATATTTATTTGACAGAAACGCACAAAAAAGTTGCAAATACATCAAAAAGTTAAATAATATATTATTTTTAGCTCAAAAAGAAACAAATTACAATCATCTTAAAATAATAGACAACAGACTAACAATTTAAAAGCAATTCCAACGATTTTGATTACAAATTAAAAGAATATAGAATAGGCTTCTCATTTCGTGTCATAGAAATGATAGAATTTAGTATCATTATGAAATTAAATTTTTAATTTTGCCAAACATTTTGATACACCAAACAGGTATTATCATATAATAAAGATAGTAAGAATGAAGAAACAAGAACTTTTTAACAACAGAGCAAAAGGATTCCCTTACCAACGACATCCCAAACAGCCAGGCCTGTACGATGCGGCATACGAACATGATGCCTGCGGTGTTGGTATGCTGGTAAACATTCACGGAGAAAAGTCACACGACATTGTTGAGTCGGCTTTAAAAGTATTAGAGAATATGCGCCACCGCGGTGCCGAAGGTGCAGACAACAAAACCGGGGACGGTGCAGGCATTATGTTACAAATTCCGCATGAGTTTATTTTATTGCAGGGTATTCCCGTTCCGGAAAAGGGACGTTATGGCACCGGTCTGCTTTTTTTACCGAAAAAAGAGAAAGACCAGGCAACTATTTTGAGTATCATTATTGAGGAAATCGAAAAAGAAGGACTTACGCTGATGCATCTGCGTAATGTACCTACTTGCCCGGAAATTCTGGGAGAAGCGGCTTTGGCTAACGAACCGGATATCAAACAGGTATTTATCACGGGATTTACTGAGACAGAAACTGCCGACCGCAAACTGTATCTGATCCGTAAAAGAATAGAAAATAAAGTCAGAATGTCAGCCATTCCGGCGAAAGAGGATTTTTACATCGTTTCGCTCTCTACAAAAAGTATTATATATAAAGGTATGCTTTCGTCATTGCAGCTACGGAACTATTATCCCGACCTGACGAACAATTACTTCACCAGCGGGTTGGCTTTGGTGCATTCCCGTTTCAGTACTAACACTTTCCCGACATGGGGATTGGCACAACCTTTCCGCCTTCTGGCACACAATGGTGAAATCAATACGATTCGCGGCAACCGCGGGTGGATGGAAGCTCGCGAAAGTGTACTCTCCTCTCCCACTCTCGGGGATATCAAAGAGATCCGTCCGATTATACAGCCGGGCATGAGTGATAGCGCCTCATTGGACAACGTGCTGGAGTTTTTGGTAATGTCGGGATTGAGCCTGCCCCACGCAATGGCAATGCTTGTGCCGGAGTCTTTCAATGAGAAGAACCCTATCAGTGAAGATTTGAAGTCCTTTTATGAATATCATTCCATACTAATGGAACCTTGGGACGGACCGGCTGCCTTGTTATTCAGCGACGGACGCTTTGCCGGTGGTATGCTCGACCGTAACGGTCTGCGCCCCGCCCGTTACCTGATTACCAAAAATGATATGATGGTGGTTGCCTCAGAAGTCGGTGTAATGGATTTCGAACCGGGAGATATCAAAGAGAAAGGACGGCTGCAACCGGGTAAAATTCTACTGGTTGATACGGAAAAAGGCGAAATATTTTATGACGGTGAGCTGAAGAAACAACTGGCGGAAGCAAAACCGTACCGTATCTGGTTGTCTACAAACCGTATCGAACTGGATGAATTGAAAAGCGGACGCAAAATGCCTCATCATGTAGAGAATTACGACCGGATGCTCCGTACTTTCGGTTACTCAAAGGAGGATATCGAGAAACTGATTATACCCATGGCAAGTACCGGAGCCGAACCGATTCATTCAATGGGTAACGACACTCCGCTGGCTGTACTCTCGGACAAGCCGCAGTTGCTTTACAATTATTTCCGCCAGCAATTTGCCCAAGTGACAAATCCGCCAATTGACCCGCTACGCGAGGAATTGGTGATGTCATTGACGGAATATATCGGAGCAGTCGGTATGAATATTCTGACACCTAGTGAAAGCCATTGTAAAATGGTACGTCTGAATCACCCGATCCTAAGCAATACACAGCTGGATATCCTTTGCAATATCCGCTATAAAGGTTTTAAGACTGTCAAACTGCCGATGTTGTTTGAAGTAGCCAAAGGGAAAGCCGGATTACAGGAAGCACTGACCGAACTTTGCAAACAGGCGGAGGCCTCCGTAACAGAAGGAGTAAACTATATCGTCCTGACAGACCGGAATGTAGATGCCACTCATGCAGTGATTCCTTCACTTCTGGCAGTGAGTGCCGTTCATCATCATTTAATTTCTGTAGGGAAACGCGTACAGACAGCGCTGGTTGTGGAAAGCGGTGAAATACGTGAAGTGATGCACGCTGCATTATTGCTGGGATTCGGAGCAAGCGCCCTAAATCCATACATGGCTTTTGCTATTCTTGATAAGTTGGTAAAAAACAAAGATATCCAACTAGATTATGCCACGGCAGAGAAAAACTACATCAAGTCAATCTGCAAGGGACTTTTCAAGATTATGAGTAAAATGGGTATCTCTACGATCCGTTCTTACCGGGGAGCAAAAATCTTTGAAGCTATCGGTTTGAGTGAAGAACTGAGCAAAGCATATTTCGGAGGACTAGGTTCACCGATTGGAGGTATCCGATTGGAGGAGGTAGCTAGAGACGCCATTGCTTTCCATAATGAAGGATTTGCAGCAGAGGCAGGCGGATTATTACCGAATAAAGGTTTGTATTCTTTCCGTAAAGACGGAGAAAAACATGCCTGGAATCCTGAAACAATCAGTACATTACAGTTGGCCACCCGTTTGGGTAGTTACAAGAAATTTAAGGAATACACTCACTTGGTAGATGAAAAGGAAAAACCTATTTTCCTGCGCGATTTCTTAAATTTCCGTCGTAATCCGATTTCTATCGAACAGGTAGAACCGGTGGAAAGCATCTTACGCCGCTTCGTTACGGGTGCCATGTCTTTCGGCTCTATCAGCAAGGAAGCACATGAAGCAATAGCTATTGCCATGAATAGGATCCACGGACGCAGCAATACGGGTGAAGGGGGTGAAGATGCTGCCCGTTTCCAGCCGTTACCTGATGGAAATTCCATGCGAAGTGCTATTAAACAAGTAGCTTCCGGCCGGTTTGGCGTGACGACAGAATATTTGGTAAATGCAGATGAAATACAGATTAAAATTGCCCAAGGAGCCAAACCGGGCGAGGGCGGACAACTTCCCGGATTCAAAGTGAACGATGTGATTGCCAAAACACGTCACTCTATTCCGGGAATTTCGCTGATTTCTCCTCCTCCCCACCACGACATTTATTCTATCGAAGATTTGGCTCAACTGATTTTTGATTTGAAGAACATAAATCCACAAGCAAAAATCAGCGTGAAACTGGTAGCGGAAAGTGGCGTTGGAACAATTGCTGCCGGTGTGGCAAAAGCGAAAGCGGACTTGATTGTGATCTCCGGAGCGGAAGGCGGTACAGGGGCTTCGCCCGCTTCTTCTATCCGTTATGCAGGTATCTCTCCCGAACTGGGATTAAGCGAAACACAGCAGACATTAGTCTTGAACGGACTTCGCGGACAAGTAGTACTGCAAGCCGACGGCCAGTTAAAAACCGGACGAGATATTATCCTAATGGCATTAATGGGAGCCGAAGAATACGGTTTTGCCACTTCCGCCCTCATCGTACTAGGTTGCGTGATGATGCGGAAATGTCATCAAAATACTTGTCCGGTTGGAGTTGCCACCCAGAATGAGGAACTGCGCAAACGCTTCCATGGCCGTAGCGAATACCTAGTAAATTTCTTCACTTTCCTGGCACAGGAAGTCCGGGAATATCTGGCTGAAATGGGATTCACAAAAATGGACGACATCATCGGACGGACTGATTTGATTGAACGTAAATCGGGGACGGACGACCCGAATCCGAAGCACGCATTAATTGATTTCACAAGATTACTGACACGCATTGACAATAGTGCAGCTATCCGCCACGTCATTGACCAGGACCATGCTATTTCTACTGTAAAGGATGTGACGATTATTGATGCAGCTCAGGCGGCTATTGAACATGAGAAAGAGATTTCTCTGGAATATACGATAGCTAATACCGACCGTGCTATCGGCGCTATGCTTTCCGGCGTCATCGCCAAGAAGTATGGAGAAAGAGGATTACCGGAACATACGTTGAACGTGAAATTCAAAGGCTCGGCAGGTCAGTCATTCGGTGCATTCTTAGTACCGGGAGTTAATTTCAAACTGGAAGGCGAGGCTAACGATTATCTGGGAAAAGGGTTAAGCGGTGGTCGTATTGCCGTACTCCCTCCTATCCGTAGCAACTTCGAAGCTGAAAAGAATACGATTGCAGGCAATACGTTACTTTATGGAGCTACAAGTGGTGAAGTGTATATCAACGGACGTGTAGGTGAACGTTTTGCTGTACGTAATTCCGGTGCAGTAGCCGTAGTAGAAGGTGTAGGCGATCATTGTTGCGAATATATGACTGGAGGACGTGTGGTGGTTCTCGGACAGACAGGACGCAACTTCGCTGCCGGTATGAGTGGTGGGGTAGCGTATGTATGGAATAAGGAAGGAAACTTTGACTATTTCTGCAATATGGAAATGGTAGAACTTTCACTGATTGAAGAAGCCAGTTACCGAAAAGAATTACACGAACTGATTCGTCAACATTACTTATATACAGGTTCGAAACTGGCACGTACCATGCTTGATGACTGGAATCATTATGTCGATCAATTTATCCAGGTAGTGCCTATCGAGTACAAAAAAGTGCTACAGGAAGAGCAAATGAGAAAGTTACAACAAAAGATTGCAGATATGCAAAGAGACTATTAACCGATAACCGGCAGATGCCGGAGCCAGGTTTCCATGCGGGACTAAAATTAAACTTAAAACTTAAAGAAAATGGGAGATCCTAGAGCTTTTTTAAATATACCTCGACAGGAAGCGGGATACCGCCCTGTGAACGAACGAATCACTGATTACA
>ENA-OOVY01000260-OOVY01000260.1-human-gut-metagenome-genome-assembly--contig:-NODE-260-length-8635-cov-3.835620_pt1 | contig 8635 bp, 8 predicted proteins | sample MGYA00241400_ERZ501307 | MGnify/ENA primary metagenome ERZ501307 (study PRJEB25962, sample SAMEA2042364) | human gut metagenome | biome: human gut; feature: human-associated habitat; material: faeces... | reverse complement strand
GTAAAGGACGAAAGTCGTATCCGACAATCTATCATGCCAATAGTTATTATATGTCTAAACGGGGATTGCCTAAGTGGGGCAACCCATATGGCAACAGAGCTTCCGTAGTAGTCCGAGCAAGGGAAAGCCTTGTACATGGCGAAGGGAAGCAGCCAATATCGTTTAATGTCAAATTTTGGAAAATGTGAGAGACATGAAAAGAAATCCAGAAAAGATATTAAACAGTCTAACACAACATAGTTCCGACTTGGCTTACAAGTTTGAACGTTTGTATCGGTTACTGTTTAATGAGGAGATGTACTACATTGCCTACCAACGTATTTATACGAAACAGGGCAATATGACGAAAGGTGTCGATGGAAAAACCATTGACGGTTTCTGTATATCCCATATTGAACGGTTGATAGGTACACTCAAAGATGAGACGTACCAGCCAAATCCCTCTCAGCGGGTGTACATTCCCAAGAAAAACGGGAAAATGCGACCGCTGGGTATTCCGTCATTCATTGACAAACTTCTGCAAGAAGTTATCCGAATGATTTTGGAAGCAATCTACGAGGGCAGTTTTGAAAATTCTTCTCACGGTTTCAGACCACAGAGAAGTCCGCAGACTGCACTTTGGAGCATACAAAAGACATTCAACAATACAAAATGGTTCATCGAGGGAGACATTAAAGGTTTCTTTGACAATATAGACCACGAAGTATTGATAGCTATTCTTTCAGAACGTATTTCAGATATGCGTTTTCTACGCCTTATCCGAAAGTTTCTGAATGCCGGATATGTGGAAGATTGGGTATTTCACAAATCGTATAGCGGAACACCACAAGGTGGGATAATAAGTCCTATACTGGCAAATATCTATCTTGACAAGTTCGACAAATACATCAAAGAATACACTCAAAAATTCAATAAGGGAAAAAGGCGCAAAGAAAATCCGATAGCAAAACAACTTGGGCAGAAAAAATACTACTTGACAACAAAGCTGAAACAAGCAAAGAATGAAACGGAACGGCGACTACTGTTGAAACAAATTGAAGAAGTTGTCAAAGAACGTCTGAAATATCCAGCAAGTGATGAAATGGATGCGGACATGAAACGTCTAAAATATGTGAGATATGCGGATGATTTTCTCATTGGTGTTATTGGCAGCAAAGAGGATTGTATCAAAATCAAAGAGGACATAAAGCAATTTATGGCAGACAAATTAAAATTGGAACTATCTGATGAAAAAACGCTGATAACCAATGCAAGAAAACATGCTAAATTTCTCGGCTATGACGTATTTGTACGCAAATCCAATGACACCCATAGGGATAAAAACGGACATTTGACAAGAAGCTTAGACCATAAGATAGTCCTGTATGTGACTACCGAAGTGATGCGGAAGAAGCTCCTTGAATATGATGCGGTAAAGATTACTGTTCAAAAAGGTAAGGAGGTTTGGAAGCCCAAAGGACGTACATATATGCGCTGTCTTGATGATTTGGAAATTATAAGCCAATATAACTCTGAAATCATGGGGTTCTATAACTTCTATTCGATTGCAAATAATAGTCCCGTCATTGACTCTTTTTATAACATCATGGAATACAGTATGTATAAGACATACGCCGCAAAGTACAGCACTTCTAAAAAGAAAATCATTGCGAAGTACAAGAAGAACGGAGTATTTGCCATACCGTACACCAATAAAAGGGGATATGAGTTCAAACGTGAGTTCTACGACAAAGGCTTTAAGCGAAAGGAACTGCCCAATCGGTATTTGGATGACAAACTGCCAAACACGGTTGCCATAACAGGCGGCAGAAATGGACTAATCAAGAGACTTCAGGCACGTGTATGTGAAAATTGCGGTGCTACGGACAATCTTGAAATGCACCATGTACGCAAATTGAAAGACCTAAAAGGCAAAAGTGATTGGGAAATTAAAATGATTTCACGTAACCGCAAAACATTAGCAGTATGTTCAGTATGCCATCACAAAATACACGCAGGAAAGTTAGACTGAATGAGAAGGTGGAGAGCCGTGTACGGGGAGACCTGTATGCACGGTTCGGAGGCGAGTGCTTGGAAACCTACCACTGTAAAAAGTGGCAAGGCGCTGGGTGCTTAGCCTATGGCCAGATAGCGAGTGCTAAAATCCCGCTTTCGAGGATGATTTCACCGCAGCTTTATTGGGTCATGACAGGCGATGACTTCACGTTGGATTTGAATAATCCTGAACATCCGAAAATCCTATGTGTGGGAAATAATCCGGACAGGCAGAATATCTACTCGGCGGCTCTCGGTCTGTATAATTCCCGTATAGTGAAACTGGTAAACAAGAAAGGACAGTTGAAATCCTCCATCATCATAGATGAGCTACCCACGATATATTTTCGGGGTATTGACAATCTGATAGCCACCGCCCGAAGCAACAAAGTGGCAGTCTGTCTCGGCTTCCAGGATTTCTCCCAGCTGACCCGTGACTACGGTGAAAAAGAGGCGAAGGTAATCCAAAATACGGTCGGCAATATATTCAGCGGCCAAGTGGTAGGTGAAACCGCAAAGAGCCTTTCCGAGCGGTTCGGTAAAATCCTGCAACAAAGGCAATCCATCTCCATCAACCGGCAGGATACATCCACCTCCATCAACACGCAGTTGGATTCTCTGATACCGGCATCCAAAATAGCCAATCTCTCGCAGGGAACATTCGTGGGCAGCGTGGCGGACAATTTCGGAGAAGAGATAGAACAGAAGATTTTCCATGCGCGGATTATTGTCGACAGTGAAAAAGTGGCGGCGGAAACAAAAGCCTACAAGAAGATACCCGTCATCAACGAGTTCAAGGACGAGGACGGCAACGACATCATGCAGCAACAGATAGACCGCAACTATTCACGCATCAAGGCTGACGTACTGCAGATCATTGAGGAAGAGATGGCAAGGATAGCCAATGATCCGGATCTGAAACACCTGATTCCGCAGAAGGAAGATGATAAAAAAGACGAATAGAACAAGTCCGCTTTTTTATTTCAGCCTGCAAAGGTAGTCCCGTGCCCGCCTGGATTGAGCAAGGCCAAGCCCTTACGGGTTTCCGCAAAAATCTTCCGCGCTCCGCTTGCGGTATTTTTCCGGAAAGCCTTGCACAATCCGGCACGGGACAGTGATGCAGGCAAGAAATAAAATATCGGCTCACGAGCCGGTGAATGTTTAACTGAATAAAAGAAATATGGCTATGGGCAGAACAAGAGTGGTCAATATCCGCAAGGAAACCTGTGACGTGTACATTGGCAGGGCTGGATATGGCAAGGACGGTTATTTCGGGAATCCGTTCAGACTGGAAGCAACGATGGCAAAAGGCAGTACGCTTGGCCGATACAGGAAATACTTTTATCATCGCCTGAGTACGGATAAAGAGTTCCGCAAGCGGATCGGGAATTTGCAGGGCAAGACATTGGGATGTTTCTGCAAACCGGATCCTTGTCATGGGGATATCATTAAAGAATACCTGGACTGGATGGCTGAAAATGCGAATGAAGCAATCGTCATCGGGCAAATCCATTGGAAAGGATGTGTCTATCCCGTCAGGGAAATAGATGCCGGCAACCATATATTCAGGGTGTCAGTGGAGAGCCTGCGGAATGAACTGGCAAACGATATGCGTAACGGTATATATGAGGCAATGGAAGCCAGCGAAGAGATTGACGGTTACTGTACGGATGAAGAGTTGTGTACGCTGTCAGATACCGATTTGTATAAAATGTATTGTTGAACGAATTATAATGACAAATGAATTATGAGGAAAAGAAGCAATTTCACACCGATGAATAGATTTCATGAGATTATCGACCATTACGGTCTGAAACTGATGGAAGTAGGTGTCAATCACCTGAGAATATTCTCCGAAGGACGGAAACTTTTTGATTATTATCCGCTCCGGATGAAACTCTTCGACTACCGGCAATGGCAACAGTTGACTTACCCGTCTCTCCTTAACGGTACGGACAAATGGGAAACGGAACTTGACGGCATCATCCAAAGACTGCTGGTATCACCGCAATAAACTTGAAAGTATGAAGGAAAACAATAATACACCGCTCGTTTGGAACAACATTCCCGAATGGGCGATTTTTGCATTGGAGTACGGCATTGAAGAAGAATTGTTCCTTACCGATGAAGACAAGGATCTGATAACCCGATTCATCGGTGAAAATTTTCCGAACGGATATACCATGTCGGTGGATTGGGAAGCATACAGAGAGTTTGATGCTTACCCGGCCTTTGGGAAACCATGTAAAACGTATGAAGTGACTTTTATAACAGCATAAACCGATTTGAAATGAAAAAGATAATATTGAGTGAATACAATGCCATCCCGGAAAATTACCGTGGAATCTGGACTGTAGAACGTTGGGACTTGCCAGATTGGGCGGAAATACGAGAAAAACATATCGGCAAGCGCACCATGATGGTCAATGACAATGGCACGTGCCTGTTGGTTGAAGGAATAGGCTTTGAAATCGTGGATGACAGTACATGGAAAAAGCCCGATGAAGTCAGACAGGAAATAGGAGGTCTTTATCTGAAGTTCTACAGTGAGCAAGGATGTGAACCTCATTATGCGGACTGTGTCATCAGATGGTGTGACACACTGGAAACAGTAGAAGTAAGGATCGCTTTGGCTATGGAATCCGACACGGAAAAGGATGACGAGATATTCTTCTACTGCAATAGTCTGGAAGACTTGAAATCATTGACGGACAAAGATGGGGAGGATTTTACTGTTGCCGGATGCCTCGATTTCGGAATATACGAAGAATTGCTACAAACAACTTAAAATTACCGGATATGAAAATCAAATGTCAGGAACACTACGACAAGGTGGCGGAATACGCCAAAAGTATTGGTGACACAACCTTTCAGAATTGCATTGAACGCCTCAAACAATGGGAGAAGAACTCTGGCGGCAGGTATGAAATTGAACTGTATTACGATTTCGCTCCGTATTCATTCGGATTTGCGGAAAGGACACCGGATGGAAGAAACGGCATTGTGGGTGGATTGCTCTATCACGGCAGACCGGATGAGTCTTTTGCCGTAATGATGGAACCATTTCACGGCTGGAGCATACATACATAAAATTTTTATACCACAAGTTAATCTGCAATTGCGTGAAAAACGGTGCAGGTAAAGTCAAAACTCCCTTTCTGATAAAACCACCCCTGTTACAGCTATTTGTAGCAGGGGTGGATTTATATTTTGGGTGCATTATGCACATTGTCCTTACTATTTTTACACACTATTATGCTACATATTATGGTGGATTCATAATAGATTTCCTTCTGTATCTTTAAGGAAATCTATTATATTAATGATTGATATGCCATCTGTATTCACATGAGAAGGGGTCAAACCTCCCACAATGACTATTTTAGGGAATCCATCTTTGATATGACGAAGGGAATTGGTTTCCTGGTCAATTTTTTCTTGAGTGGGCATATCAAGTGCTGATTGTATGTACACACGTTTATCCCCACTATTGCAAATGAAATCAACTTCCAGTAGTTTTCGCATTTTCTTTCCATCATCATTTGTTATTCTCACTTCCACTTGCCCTACATCAATCGAATACCCTCTGATACGCAGTTCGTTATATATGATATTTTCCATAAGATGACCCCCATCAATTTGACGGTAATTCAGACGGGCATTACGTAGTCCGACATCTTCAAAATAATATTTTGAAGGCGTGTTGATGTAATGCTTTCCTTTGATGTCATATCGAATGGCTTTTTCCAACATAAAGGCATCTTGTAACATTCCAAGATAACTCTGTATGGTTGTATCTGAAATACTATGACCTTTTACGGACTTGAATGTATTTTCAAGGTTTGTCGGATTGGTCAAGCAGCCTATGTTGGAAGCAATAATATCTATAAGTTCACTCAAATCATCATCGTTCCTAATATTGTAACGCTCTTTTATATCGCGTATATAAGTTCCTTGAAACAAGGATTTTAGATAATTTTCTTTTTCTGTTTTCTTTGAAAAAGATACGACTTGTGGCATTCCTCCATAAATCATATAATCCTGTAGGGCAGAAAGTTCATTTGTGTACTGTCCTGCCTTGAGAAATTCCGAAAAACTCAGTGGATGGACTCTGATTTCATACCCTCGACCACGAAATTCTGTTTTTACATCACTGGACAACATTCGGCTATTGCTTCCTGTTACATATACGTCTGTATTTTTAATTTTCAGATAGCTGTTGAGTACATCTTCAAACTCAGGAACAAGTTGTATTTCATCCAATAGTATGTAATACATATCGTTATCTGTGATATGTCCATCGATGTGATCCAATAATCTGTCCGGCTCTCTGAGGTGTTTATTACGTCGGTCTTCCAAATCAACTTGAATAATGTGCTCTTCATTCACACCGTTTTCAAGTAATGATTGTTTGAATAATTCAAATAGAAGATAAGATTTTCCACAACGGCGTACACCGGTAATAATCTTAATCATTCCGTTGTGCATCACACTTCTTAGCTCTTGCAAATATTTATCCCTTGGTATAATCATGTTGCAAAAGTAGTGAAAATTATCAGTATTACGGTTATTTTATTGGAGAAAAATGGGTAAAAGACCAATTTTCTCCAATAGAAGGCGGATATAAGCGAATCCATGTTCATTATTTGCTCGCATTCATTAAAAATGAACATCTATAGATGAGTGAACAAAAACATTTTTTCATGTATTATCGTTCTGCAAGAGTAATCACTTTCTGATTACTTCTGCGAAATGATTGCAATTTTCTTGGGCTAAAGGTACATTTTTCCATATTTCTCTATAAAAATCCATCATAAGCCACGCTTCACTTGTCAAGTCCCTTTAAGAAGATAACTCGGAGGGACGATACCTTCTACGTTCAGGCCTGCGGTTTTCGGGCAAAAAATTCCCTTCGGTAATTTTTCACCCGAAAAAACGTTCCGGTATCGCCGTCCGAGTTGGAGAAACGTTCCGGGACTTAGCAAGCGAAGCGACCTACGACGCATAGGACAAAACCAAGATACAATCCGGCGGCGGTATTTTGCCGACACCTGATGTCCTAATGGATTATGCTGTCAACATCAACCGCACGTAAATTCTCATCCAGTCCTATGGAGTAACAGAAGGAAGCGGGGACTAAAGACAGCTCGCTCTCCACTCTGCATAATACAGTTTCTCTTTATCGGCTTCGTGTCGTTTGCGGCTTTTCTACCCTTTCCCATTTTCCCGTTCCGCCTTTTTTGTTTTTGGCTTTCCCTTCGCGTATTTCTCTCTCTTCTTTTATCGGACCCGGTACGTTTCTCACACTTTTATCCTTGATTCTTCCGTTTTTCCGCCTTGCGTTTTCTCCCTCTGCGGTGAAACGTGATGACATCCGATGAAACAGATAGTATAACGCATTGAGAAATAGTGATTTATCAAATTTATGACTATATATTTGCGGTGACAACAACAGTTATAAACCCTAAAAATTACAGTTATGGCAAAGAAAAATGTAAGGGACGAACCCCCAAAAACGCAAGTCACCGAGAACGCCCAGCTGAGCGACATCGTGTTTATCCTCGACAAGATGGAACTGCTTCTACAGGCAATATCCGACATCGACAAGAACGGCAGGTACAAGACGGTTTCGGCAGACAAAAAACACCGGAACTCTTTCCTGAAAATTGACCGATATGCCAGCATGTTCGAGAATTTCCTGAAGAACTTTTGGAGCCAGTTGAAAGACCCGACTCGTTTCGGCATCCTTTCCGTCAAGGAGAATGCGCTGGACAACCCGGAAGTCAGACAGGCAATCGAGGATCTTGCCGCAGGCAGAAAATCAGACGCGGTGGAGGAATTTCTAAAGAAATACGAGATTGTTCCCCGCTCCAAAGAAAACCAAAGTATAAACCATCAAAATCAAGAAGAAATGGCAAAAAAAACTGAGACACAGCAACAGGCCGCTCCGGAAACCGCGCAGCAGCCGAAATACCGCTACAATGAATCCATGATCAACTGGGAGGAACTGAAGAAATACGGGCTGTCCCGCGAGTATCTTCAGGAACGCGGACTCCTTGACCAGATGCTCAGGGGCTACAAGACCAACCAGGTCGTGCCCATCAGCATGAATTTCGGTTCTGCCGTATTGCGTACCGACGCACGGCTGTCACTCCAGCAGTCCGTGGGAGGTCCCATCGTGCTGGGCATCCACGGTATCCGGCAGAAACCCGAACTTGACCGCCCGTACTTCGGGCATATCTTCTCCGAGGAGGACAAGAAGAATCTGCTTGAAACAGGCAATATGGGACGTGTCGTGGAACTGAAAGGACGTGGCGGTGAATACATCCCCTCTTTTGTCAGCATTGACAAGCTCACCAATGAGGTGGTCGCCATGCGTGCGGAAAATGTCTTCATCCCGAAGGAGATTAAAGGCGTAAAGCTTACCGAGCAGGAGCAGAACGACCTGCGCGAAGGCAAGAAGGTGTTCATCGAGGGTATGATTTCCAACAACGGAAAGGAGTTCGACGCCCACATCCAGATCAACGCCGAGCGCAGGGGCATCGAATATATCTTCGATAACGACAAGCTCTTCAACCGCCAGTCATTGGGGGGCGTGGAA
>ENA-OOVY01000253-OOVY01000253.1-human-gut-metagenome-genome-assembly--contig:-NODE-253-length-8842-cov-2.420706_pt1 | contig 8842 bp, 7 predicted proteins | sample MGYA00241400_ERZ501307 | MGnify/ENA primary metagenome ERZ501307 (study PRJEB25962, sample SAMEA2042364) | human gut metagenome | biome: human gut; feature: human-associated habitat; material: faeces... | reverse complement strand
ATTTTGAACAGGAAGCTGCAAACGCTTCCTATTTATATTTCTCAGCTTTCGTCACATTTGCCACGCCCCCTGACGATGGGAACACAACAGGTCTCCGCTGGCGCGGCTGTCATAACTCCGCAGCATCGTTCGTATCGTGTGCCGCAGGGTTCCCCCCAAGTCTTTGGCGGGCCGTGAGGAAGTATCTTTAAGCCCCCGCGCCCTCATCGCGCCGGATGTGCCACCATCCGGGTCACAGAGACGTCGATCGCTCCGAAACAGCTTGTCCATCACCTCCTGGCTGCTCCATCTTCGCGGCGTCCTGCACTCGCTCATGCGCGGGTTATGTACCTGTTCTGCCGTGTATTCAGTTGTCAAGCTGCATGAGAGAGATAGACCCTCTCACTTATTTCCCCGTTGGGAGAGTGGTTTTGGTCTATGCTTTTCCCATGTTTTCCAAAAAATTTTTTAATTTTTGGAGCAGCTTGACTTTACGCTGATGCAGAGCTGTTTTGGAAATTCCAAGCTCCATGCTGACAATCCGTTCTGACTTGTCCTCGAAATACAGTTTGTGGAGAATGATCCTCTCATCCGATGACAGATGTTGTAATAATTCCTCCAACCAAACGGACGAGACCGCCTGTTCCTCCACAGGCTGACCAGAAGCGGCAAACTGCTTGTCCTTTTCCAGCAGGCGCTCATAGGAATCCTCTCTGCTGGGCAGGAAAATTGCAGTGTCTTTCTGGAACTTTTCTGTTTTCAGATCATAGGAAAAGTATTCTTCTTTTCGCTCGTAGTGCTGATACACGCGGTAAACCTGTTCGCTTACCGGCACAGCCTGTCCATCTATGTAAAGATAATAATTCGTACTTTCTTCACGATTTTTACTCATAGCCGTTACCTCCAAGAGTTTGAAAAGTGGGTGGTTTTCAAACTCTCGGAAGGCGGCGAACGGCATCGTGGAAATACAAGAAAAACAAAACGGACACAGGCATGGGAATATCCCATGTCAGTGTCCGTTTTATCTTGTTGCTCTTTTTCTGCTACTGATAGTTCCTGTGCAGGCCATAAAAAAACCGGCAGGGAAGAAACTGTTTTTTTCGGATTCTGGCGCAATTTCACGGCCAGATTTTTTTCGTTAAGAGGACCTGCCACGAGCAGGCAGGCCATTGTCTTTTTGCATTATCATCTCCTCCTAAGCAAAAAAGGCAACGCATAGTAGCTATAAAAAAGCCACTCTGCAATCATTCCGCATAATATTTGTAACTCGTAAAATATTATTATGTGAGGTGACGGAGAGTGGATAAAAAAGTACGACATATAGATTTTTCGTTTGGGACATCCTTGCGGAATGCCAGAGAAAAACGAAACTATAAGAGAGAACAGATTGCGGAGCGTGCAGAAATCAGTCCTCGTTTTTTAGCGGCCATAGAAAGCGGCAGGCGCAAGCCGAGCCTGGATGTTTTGATTCGCCTTGTCAATGCCATTGGCGCTTCTTTTGATGAAATCCTTGCGCCGCAGACGAACACAGACAGCGAAATTGTTGACCGGATCAGACGGTTGGTTCCACAATGCAGCCAGCGGGATCAGGAGCTGTTGCTTGCCCTGATTGATAAAATGTTGGATACCAAAGAAAATAACGCTAACAAATAATGCGGTCGGGTGTATTACCCGGCCGCATTGCTTTGTCCGTTGCTGTACAGGTCAGCTATTTTCCCTTTTGAGAGGAATAGTAATCCCGAAGTTTTTCAAAGGATTCCATACTGATGTTGTGTTCCATCCGGCAGGCATCAGTTTCCGCCGTCTTTGGGTCAACGCCTGCGGCGATGAGCCTGTCTCGGAAAAAGCAGTGCCGCTCGTAGATTTTTTCGGCAACCTCCCGGCCTATATCGGTCAGATAAAGAAAGTGATCTTCATCCATCGTCAGAAAGCCGCCGTCTTTTAGGGTGTTTACAGCATGGCACACGCTTGGTTTTGTAACCTCCATGTGCCTGGCAACATCCACGGAGCGTACCATGCCCATCTTCTTATGGAGGACAAGGATGGCCTCCAAGTAATCTTCGCCGGACGCATGAAGTTTCATCAGTACCTCCTTATTATGAGTTAGACGCTTAATCTCCAATTTGCAGAGGCTGTCTGCAAATCGACCAGTTTACGGTACAGTCCATTTTCTTTCATAAGTTTCTCGTGAGTTCCGTTTTCAACTACCATGCCATCCGACAACACAACGATGTTATCCGCAGCTTCAACCGTCCTCATTCTATGGGCAATAATAAGGACAGTCTTACCTTTGACCAGTCTGGAAATTGCGTTCTGAATTTCAGTTTCGTTGTCTACATCAAGAGAAGCGGTTGCTTCATCCAAGAGAATCACAGGGGCGTCTTTCAAAAGAGCGCGGGCAATAGAAAGACGCTGGCATTCTCCACCAGACAATGTAGAACCGTTTTCTCCAATCACCGTCTGATAGCCATCCGGCAATTTTGAAATGAATTCATCACACTGAGCCGCCTTTGCTGCGGCAATGACTTCCTCATCCGTAGCGTCTTTTTTACCAACACGGATGTTCTCCATGATGGTGTTATTGAAAAGTACGACATCCTGAAAAACGATAGAGAAATTTTTCATCAGCATGGTTGAATTGAGCGGAGCGATATCGGTTCCGCCCAAAAGGATTCTTCCTCCATCCAGGGGATAAAATTTGGCAGCCAGCTTTGCAACCGTACTTTTACCGCCACCAGACGGGCCGACCAATGCGGTAACCTGTCCCTGCTTTGCAGTAAATGAGACATCCCGCAGCACCGGCTTGTCCTTCTCATAAGAAAACCGGACATGATCGAAAGTAATATCGTATCCGTTTGTATGGATTTCTTTTTCGCCGGTTTCTTCCGGGTATTCTTCAATTTCTTTTAGACGGTTCACTTGAAGTTGTACGGAAAACAGTTCTGCCATATTTGCCATTGCCCCAGAAAGGGGATCGTACAAGCGAGAAGCCGCAATCAAAAACAGAATATAGGTAAAAAGGGTCGCATTGCCGTTTACCACAAGACTATTTCCGACAACGATTACTGTCGCCAACCCAAGCCGTAAAAACATCTGGCCGGTTGTCAGTAAGCTCGCTGTCGTCATTTCAGAAGAAATCTGTGCTTTTTCGGCAGCATCCATCTTTGCATCCAGTTTGCGGAGATAATCTTCCTCTTGATTGCAGGCTTTTATATCCTGTACGGTCTCCAGGCATTCCTGGATGCCTTCGGCAAGTTCCAGTCTGGCATTCATATGCTTTTTGCTTAGCTTTTCCTGCCATTTCCGTGACAGAAGTACAATCGCAAAGGAAATCGGAGCTACCCAGAGAAGGGCCAGGCCCATTTGCCAGTTGAAAATCAGCAGGCCCACACAAACAATACCTGTTGAGATAACCGCTCCAAAAAATTGCGGAACGGTATGGGAAAATGCGTGTTCAAAATTTGCACAGTCCCCCATAATTGTGCTTGTCAGATCAGCAATATCACGCTGGTGGAAAAAGGTCAGTGGAAGGGTTCGTAATTTTTCCGCAAGACTGATACGCCGCCTTGCACTTTCATCATAAGTTCCCAGATATGCTGCGGTGTACTGGCAATAGTGAAAGATAAAAACAACGGCTAAAATCACAATACCAATCACTGTATAAACAATGGCGCTGATCTCCGGCGCATTCATTCCCAAAATAGGCGCAAGAAGCTGGTTGAGAACGATTGCCAGAAGAATAACAGGAAACATCAGACTGATATTTGCCAGTACGGAATAAATAATTCCTTTCAGCAGATCCTTTGCACCCTGATTGCTTAACGCATACTTGTTTTTCAGTGCTTTAATCATGCTGCTCACCCTCCTTTCCGACTTTCCATGCAATCGAAGTTTGATAATCCTTCCACATAGAAGAATAAATGCCATTCAAAGCGACTAATTCTTCATGTGTACCTCTTTCAGCAATTTGTCCATCCTTAAATACCAGAATAAGGTCTGCGTCTTGTATTGTAGAAAGCCGGTGAGCTATCATCAAAACAGTTTTATTCTTGGTCAACCGCTCAAAGGCAAGTTGTATCTGATGTTCGTTCTCGGCGTCTGCAAATGCTGTGGCTTCATCGAGAACGATGATGGGAGCATCTTTTAAGATTGCCCTTGCCAACGCAATCCTCTGGTTTTCACCTCCTGAGAGATAAGTGCCTCCTGTTCCGACAAGCGTATCAAGCCCGTCCGGAAGCCGGTCAATAATATCTTTGCACTGTGCTTCATTGGCCGCTTTCAACACTTCTTCTCTGGTGGCGTCTGGACGGGCCGCCTTAATGTTGTTAAGTAAAGTATCTTTGAACAGGCGGGTATTCTGAAACACGAAAGCAACTCTTTTCATCAATTCCTGCTTTTCAATATTGCGTACGTCCACACCGCCAATCGTAACGGAGCCTGATTGGACATCATAAAAGCGGGGAATGAGACTTGCCGCCGTACTTTTGCCGCTGCCGGAAGCTCCGACAAGTGCAACTGTTTTTCCTGCCGGGACCTCAAAGCTGATATGGTTTAAGGCGTTTCCTTTGGCACCCGGATAGGCAAAAGACACATCCGAAAATACAATCGAAGCGTCTGCCGGGATCATGGGATGCTCCGGTTCCTTTAATGGCTGTTCCTGTAAAATTTCCTCCACTCGGCTGACTGCGCTTTTTGCGGCCATGAGCTGCTCACTGGCAAACATGATACGGTTCATCATAGTTGCACAGACCGGAGTAAACAGACTGTAAAACAGGAAATCCAGTACAACATTTTCATAAGCGGCCTGTCCGCTGACTCCAGATAAAATCAACATAGCGACCGGGATAAGTAAAACAAATGTGCCGTTCAGTGTGACTGTAAATCCGGTAAGAGGAATACGGCATTTCAAAGCATACCCGGAAGCAAATTTTTCATATTCTTCTATGGCTGCATGGAAATTTTTGAAGGAGTAAATTGTCTGCTGAAACACCTTTACTACAGGAATACCGCGAATGTATTCCACGGCCTCTTTATTCATAGTTTCCAGTGCAGTCATGTATTTACCCATAAACTGTGCATTGTCTCCACCCATCATCTGTTTCAGAAAGATGACACTGATCCCCATAGGGATCAGGCAGCAGATTCCTAACCGCCAGTCAAAAAGAAAAATCAACACAATAACAGCAACCGGCATAACAACCGCACCAGTCAAATCCGGCAGTTGATGAGCCAGGAATCCTTCTGTAAGTCCTGCGTTGTCATCAATGATTTTTCGCAGCCGTCCACTGGCGTTCTGGCTGAAATATCCCAGCGGAAGTGTCACAATATGATGAATTGCTGTTTTCCGCATATTGGTTGCTGTGCGGAATGCCGCCAGGTGGGTGCAGTTCAACGCGATGAAATAAATTAAAATACTTGCTGCTGCAAACACGACTGCCATCCACGCATAACGAGTACTTTCCGTTGCAAGAGATATATCCCCCGCAGCGAATGCCTGAATCAAATCACGGATAACAAGCCATATACAAACAAAGGGCAGCATAGACAAAATGGTACTAATCCCGGAGAGGATACAGCCTAAAACAGTCAGGACATGGTAGTTTCCTGCATATCCGAACATTCTGGACAGCTCTCCATTTTTTTGCTTCTCCATAAGCAAGGCTCCTTTCGCAGTAATAGGCGGGTTAGAATCTTCTAACCCGCCTATTATCATAAAAGTATTTTATGGTTTTTGCCACTCCATACAGGGCATATCTATCCATTCAGACACACAACTACTGACACATGAGGCAAGAATATAACCGAGGGAGGTTTCCTTGCAGGGGGAATGTTTCTGCATGACCTTCATCAACAAAATGAAGCACTCGATTACAAGTCATAGCAGCAAATTCATAATCATGGGTGATAATCAAAATGGTCTTTCCCTTTTGAGCCAGAGCCTTCAAATGCTCAGATATTCTCATCATATTTTTGAAATCAAGGCCGCTGGTAGGTTCGTCCAAAAGCAAAACAGGCGTATCTATCCAATCTGATACGGCAAGAGTAAGCCGTTGTTTCTGACCTCCAGACAGGGTAGCAGGATGCTTGTCTTTCCATTCAAAAAGTCCATATAATTTCAGCAGATCATCCCTTTGCTCCTGGGTACTTCCTTTACCGTTCAAGAGCAATTCTTCCTCCACACTGTCTCCAAACAGCTGGCAATCCGTATTCTGCATAACGAAATAGGCAAAATTCTTTCTTTTACCCTTGGAAATTTCTTGCCCATTGTATAAAACCTGCCCTGTCTTTTCTTTCTGTATCCCGCAAAGAATGTTAGACAACGTCGTTTTCCCAATTCCATTATGTCCTACGATCGCAATCAGATCACCAGCATACACCTGGAAAGATATGTCGTGAAAGACTGGATGTTTGCGGTAAGAAAAGGCCAGCTGCTTTACCTCTAATGTCACATTTTTATCTTCTCTGGGAGGAATATCTACCTCGATATGGCGCAAATCCGCGGCCCGGATTCCAATTTTCTGCCGTTTATTTTCTGACATGGAAAGCAGTTCTTCAGGACTCCATTCTTCTTTTATGCTTCCATTTTCCATGTAGAGGAAGCGATCTGCAAGGTCTGTAAGATAATAAAGCCTGTGTTCAGCAACAACGATGGTATGTCCCTCCGCCTTCAATTCGCGCATAAGATTTTTAAGTGCCTCAACGGAATACATATCCAGATTGGCCGAAGGTTCATCAAATACATAAATTTCTGGATCAACAGCATTGACGGAGGCCACCGCTATTTTCTGTTTTTCTCCGCTGGACATGGGATAAATCTCTTTCCCACGCAGCATATCTCCGTTAATACGCTTAATTGCATTGGAAACCCGCCCATCCAGTTCTTCATAGGAAACGCCATAATTTTCACACCCGAACGCAATTTCATCCTCTGTAATACTGGCAAAAAACTGGCTTTTGGGGTCCTGAAAAACGCTTCCCACCAAACGCCCGATCTCCCATGTGGAAAGCCTTGATATGTCCTTGCCGTCTATCCTCACGCTCCCGCTGAAAACTCCGGGATAGTAGGACGGCGCAAGCCCGTTGACAAGCCTTGTCACGGTGGTCTTGCCGCAGCCGGAAAGCCCCGTCAGCACGACGCATTCGCCGCCTTTTACCGAGAGGGAAATGTCCTGTACGCCTCTGTCTGAGTTTTCGTATTGAAAAGAAGCGCGTGTAAGCTCGATCATGCCATGCTCCTTTCCAAAACCAAATAGGAAGCCGTGACTATCGCACATACTGCTGCCGCGATGTGATCCCGCGCCCCGGCCCTTTTCTCATAATAGCTGCCGCGCACGCCCGGGCGCTCCGCACCTCTTGCAACGGCGGAAACGGAAAGCTGATCGGCAAGCTGCAATACCCGAAGAAGAAACGGAACCAGCACATATTCCATGCTCTGCACGGGATGTGCGAGCAGCTGTCCCGCTGCGGTCAGCCCTCGGTTTTTCATGGATTTGCCCACACCCTTTAGCTCCGTCCGCATGGTAGGGAAGAAGCGAAAAACCACAAGAAGCCCGAGAATGAACGGGGTGGGCATACGGAGGCGGGATAAGAACGCGGAGAGCATCCCCGGCGGCGTGGTGATCAGATCCCATGACACCAGAAAGATCGGTGACAGATTCCAGAACATCAGAACATAAAATTCCGAAAAGACCGGCATGTGCAGCCCGTGGAAGCGGATGCCGTACAGCAGCAGCGCCAGCAGCAGATAAAAGCAGCCATAGGACGCGGCAAGGCGGAAGTTCCGCTGTAAGACGAGATAAAGAAGTGCCCCGCCGGTCAGGATGCAGGTGAGCAGCACATTCCCGCCGATGGTTACTCCGGCAAAGACGCACAGCAGCGCCCACAGCTTGACCGGCACCGCAAAGGATGCGTCCGCTCTCATAGAACGCCGGCCTTCTGAAAATGCCTGCGGATCAGCCGACTGCCCACCATGCAGCCTAAAAAGCCCATCAGTGTCGTGAACAGCAGAATAAAGGCCAGCCAGCCGGGAGAGGTGTAGTAACGCACATAGGAATCGATGTAGCTCTGCTCCATACCGCTTGCCAGCGCAAAATCGTAGTAGGTGTCCCAGAAGAACCAGATGGGCAGCAGATTGACCCCGTTGTACAGCAGGCTCGCCACCGTCCAGGCGGCGGTCAGCCGTTTCGGCTTTTGGCAGGAGCCTTCCTTCCAGAGGATCGCCTCGCAGAGGATTCCCACGAGAACATAATAAGGAAGCAAGAACCAGTTTCCCATCAGCAGGAAAATCACGCCGAGGATCGTCATATAGATCAGCGTCACAAAACGCTTTCCGATCCGGCTGACCATGAGCATATAGACCGGCGCGCAGAGGAACATGGTGATCCCCACGGACAGCACCATGCTGACAAAGTCGTTGGCCATGCAGACCATATTGACGACGAGCTGGATCACGATCAGCACCGCCGAAAGCAGCACCGTGGTGATCACATCCCTGACAGACCATTTATTTGTTTCTTTCATAAACGCCTCCTTGTTTTCGATACTTTGTTTTCCAATATTGCATTCGGAATCCTGTTTATCCCGCAACTTTCTACGCCGTCCACTCCATGCTCTCGCTCTGGAGCTGTGCCATGTGGCGGAACAGGCCGTTCTTTTTCAGCAGCTCGGCCGGAGAACCCATCTCAACCACGCGGCCGCCGGAGAGCAGGACGATCTGATCGGCGTTCATGACGGTACGCATGCGGTGCGCGATGATGAGCACCGTCTTATCCCGGATAAGCCCGGACAGCGCCGCCTGCACCGCCGTCTCGTTTTCCACGTCCAGCGAGGCCGTGGCCTCGTCCAGCAGGATCACCGGCGCGTC
>ENA-OOVY01000249-OOVY01000249.1-human-gut-metagenome-genome-assembly--contig:-NODE-249-length-8915-cov-2.385611_pt1 | contig 8915 bp, 7 predicted proteins | sample MGYA00241400_ERZ501307 | MGnify/ENA primary metagenome ERZ501307 (study PRJEB25962, sample SAMEA2042364) | human gut metagenome | biome: human gut; feature: human-associated habitat; material: faeces... | reverse complement strand
ATAGCCATTTCGCACGATAATTATTTCATTCGAGAAATCGGTATCGAACAGCGTATTGTATTAAGTTAATCCATTGACATTTTATCAGACAAAGTATTAAATATCAATACAGTTTTTTATACCTTCGCAGCGCGAAGCAAAAGAAGAAGATTAAAATGAATAAAACAACGCAATCATGGTGGTTCGTCTTTTATAAAGACCAGCTATTACTTGAGAAGAAAGAGAACGGCACATTTGCTCTTCCTTATGGAGAAATTCCGCCTATCACTATTAAAGAAAAAACGACGGTACATACTATCACAACATTAGAGGGAAAGACTTGTAAGTCTTTCTCCCTCTCCTCGCCTTTTGAAGAATCGGCACAGTATGTAATGACCGGACTTCGTGCCTCTTATGATTATCTCCCGCTATCTCACTATCAGGTAGCAGGAAAAGCGCATGAGATTCTGCACTGGGACCGGAACAGTCGTTTCTGTTCTGCCTGCGGCACTCCTATGGAACAGAAAGAGGACATCATGAAACGTTGCCCGAAATGCGGACGGGAAGTATATCCTTCTATTTCTACTGCAATTCTCGTCTTAGTAAGAAAAGAAGATTCATTGCTCCTGGTCCATGCCCGTAACTTCAAGGGAACGTTCAACAGCCTCGTAGCCGGATTCCTGGAGACGGGCGAGACATTAGAGGAGTGCGTAGCGCGTGAAGTGAAAGAGGAAACGGGACTGGATGTGACGAACATCACCTCTTTCGGCAATCAAGCATGGCCTTATCCCAGCGGATTAATGGTTGGGTTCATTGCAGATTATGCCGGAGGGGAAATCAGGTTGCAGGAGGAAGAACTGAGTTCCGGAGACTTCTACACACGGGACAACTTGCCGGAACTTCCCCGAAAGCTGAGCCTCGCACGAAAGATGATCGACTGGTGGCTGGAATGCTCTCACAAATAATCGGCTATGGAAAACATCATCAAAGGTATCCGGCAATATTATCCGGTATCGGACAGTTCTCTGGAGGTTCTTTTCAGTCACATGGAAAAGCTGGAACTTCCTAAAAAACACTTACTGATACGCGGTGGTGTAGCAGACCGTCACGTCTACTTTATCGAAAAAGGATTTTGCCGGTCTTATTGTTTACACGACGGCGAAGAAATCACGATATGGTTTTCACGCGAAGGTGATATCACTTTTGCCATGAAAGACTTGTATCACGACGAACCGGGATACGAATATGTAGAATTGTTGGAGGACTGCGAATTATATGCCATACGTATCGAAGACTTGAATCGGATTTATGAAACCAACATCGAGATTGCCAACTGGGGACGGGTTATTCATCAGAATGCCTGCTATATATGGATATGCACCATATCAACCGGCTCTATCTTCCGGCTAAGGAACGTTACGAACAACTCTTACGTGAACAACCCGATGTCATTCACCGTGCCCAACTGGGGTATATAGCTTCCTTTCTTGGCATGACTCCCCAACATCTTAGCCGTCTGCGTTCCGAATCCTAAGTTCTTTTTTAATCTATGTGAATTTTTATCTCATAAGAAAACACTACTTTTGCAGTCGAATACAAAAAAACTGATAAGTATCGTGATTAACACATTAACTTCTTTACGGATATTCTTTGCCCTAATGGTATTTGGGGCGCACTGCTACGTCATTGATTCAAGTTTCGATGCTCATTTCTTTAAAGAAGGGTTTGTCGGAGTCAGTTTCTTTTTTGCGCTCAGCGGTTTTATTATTGCTTACAACTATCAGGAGAAGTTATTGGAAAAGACCGCTACCAAACGAACATTCTGGGTAGCACGCCTCGCCCGCATTTATCCCTTGCATTTACTGACATTATTAATTGCCGTATGCATAGGAGGATACGTTCAATATAGCGGTACGGCAGACTGGATAAAACACTTTACCGCCTCCACCTTTCTCCTACAACCGTTCTTCCCCTCTGCCGACTACTTCTTTTCATTCAACAGTCCTTCGTGGAGTTTGGGATGCGAACAGTTGTTTTATTTCTGCTTTCCTCTGATTGTTCCTTTCTTGCATACCAAAAGAAGTCTGTTTATCACACTGCTCATCTGTCTTCCAATTATGCTGGCAGGCATGTATCTGACCAACGAGGAGCAAATCAAAGCATACTGGTATGTAAATCCATTCACCCGCCTGCCTGACTTTTTCGTAGGTGTCCTGCTTTACCAGTTCTACCGGTCATTATGTAATAAAAAACTTTCTTATTCCACCGGAACTTTATTAGAGGCAGGAGCTGTTGCCTTATTTTTACTGTTCTTCCTCTGCGCCGCAGACATTCCTAAAGTCTATCGCTATTCTTGTTATTACTGGTTACCCGTCTCGCTAATCATTCTTATATTCGCCTTACAACAGGGAGGCATATCCCGATTGCTATCCAACCGGTTCTTAATCATAGGCGGAGAAATCAGTTATAGTTTCTACTTGATACATTTGTTTATCATAGATGCATATATGCGAATGTCCGCCCACTATCATTGGCAGATACAATGGACAATAAGTGTCCCCGTCATTCTCTGCATCACCATTATACTCAGCCTGCTTTCTTTTTATTATTTTGAAAAGCCTGCCAACAAATGGGTAAAACGAATATTCACTAAAAAAACAATCATAAATCAACCCCATGGAATTATCAACAAAAACACCACGAATTGAAGTAGTAGACGCTCTCAGAGGTTTTGCCGTAATGGCTATCCTCTTGGTACATAACCTGGAGCATTTCATTTTCCCCGTCTATCCGGAAAGTTCTCCCGAATGGCTTACCATTTTAGATGCCGGAGTATTTAATGCAACATTCTCATTGTTTGCAGGAAAATCTTATGCAATCTTCGCCCTGCTTTTCGGATTCACTTTCTATATCCAATCGCACAACCAGCAGTTGAAAGGAAAAGACTTCGGCTACCGTTTCTTATGGAGAATGGTATTGCTTGCAGGCTTTGCTACTCTCAATGCTGCCTTTTTTCCGGCAGGAGATGTGTTGCTTCTGTTCGTTGTGGTCGGCATCGTACTGTTTATCGTACGCAAATGGAGTGACAAAGCTATTTTAATCACTGCTATCTTCTTCTCACTACAACCGATTGAATGGTTCCACTACATTATGAGCCTTTTCAATCCTGCCTATACCCTGCCCGACTTAAATGTCGGAGAGATGTATGCTGAAGTAGCAGCTTATACCAAAGGTGGAAACTTCTGGGAATTCCTGATAGGTAATGTCACCTTGGGACAGAAAGCCAGTTTGTTTTGGGCTATCGGCGCCGGACGTTTCTTACAAACTGCCGGACTTTTCCTATTCGGCTTGTACATCGGACGCAAACAGTTATTCGTCACCACCGAATCTCATTTGAAATTTTGGGTAAAAGCGCTCATCATTGCTGCTATCAGCTTCGCACCTCTTTACTCTTTGAAAGAGCAAATCATGCAGAGTGACAACAGTCTGATTCAACAGACAGTGGGTACCGCTTTTGATATGTGGCAGAAATTCGCGTTCACTATCGTATTGATTTCCTCCTTCATCCTACTGTATCAGAAAGCTAAGTTTCAAAAAGCTGTTTCCAGCCTCCGCTTTTACGGCAAGATGAGCCTGACAAACTATATTTCCCAATCTGTTCTGGGTGCCATTATCTATTTCCCATTCGGATTTTATCTGGCTCCTTACTGCGGATATACTCTAAGCTTGATTATAGGTATTGTTCTTTGTATCTTACAGGTTCAATTCTGTAAATGGTGGCTGTCCGGACATAAACAGGGACCATTGGAGACGATATGGCATAAATGGACTTGGATAGGGAGCAAATAAAAAAAGTAACCGTTAGAAAAGAATAAAACCAAAAAGCAGGCCACGAAATACACACAAACTACAAACGAACAACTTACGAAAATGAAACTTAGCGTATCACTCTAAAGCATCAACAAAAGTGTGTATATCCGTAGCCTGCGTGCTTAAATTGAGATGATGCCAATACAACAAGATTCCCGGAAGAATGATTAGAAAGGGGACTTAAAGAATGCAAAGGAAATGAAAGAACTGTACTAAACCGGCTTGAATAGTGGGAAACAGATGCAGGACAAATATAAAGAAGCGCCTCCACAATCTTCGAAAAGACTATGGAGGCGCTATTTATTATTTATTCTGAACTATCAGAAGAAATAAGATCAGATACCCAATGACTTCTTCACTGCTTCAATCTTTTCCATTGCAGCAGACTCGGCAGAAGCATAACAGTTACGGCAACCCATTTCACCTTGTACTTCCATATAGAATTTGATCTTCGGTTCTGTACCTGAAGGACGAACAGAAACTTTGCTGCCGTCTTCTGTGAAATATTGCAGGACATTGGACGGTTCCGGCATATCAATAGCAGTTACATTACCTTTATCGTCTGTTTGTTTCAAAGTCTTATAGTCTTTACTCAGAATCACTTTCGAACCACCCAATTCTTTCGGAGGATTAGCACGGAAGTTTTCCATCATAGCTTTGATTTCTTCAGCACCACTCTTGCCCGGTTTCACTACGTTCACAGTAAATTCTTTAGAGAATCCGTATTCTACGTAGATATCCAGCAACAATTGATACAATGACTTACCGTTATCTTTTGCCCATGCAGCAACTTCTGCAATCAAGCAGCAGGCTGATACCGCGTCTTTGTCACGAACGAAGTCTTCGGCAAGGAAACCATAGCTCTCTTCACCGCCTCCAATGTATTTCTTCTTACCTTCACGCAGACGGATTTCACGTGCAATCCATTTGAATCCGGTGTAGCAGTCGAGCATTTCAATGTTATTCTTATCAGCAATCTTCTTGATAAGTTCCGTAGTTACGATTGTCTTCACACAGAACTCATTACCTTTAATCTTACCCAGTTGTTTGTATTGAGTGAGAATATAGTAAAGATACATCATACAAGTCTGGTTACCGTTAATCAGCACCCATTCACCTTTATCATCCTTACAAGCGATACCTACACGGTCTGCATCCGGGTCGGAAGCCATAACGAGGTCTGCATCAATTTCTTTAGCCAGATTCACAGCCATAGAAAGAGCTTCGGCATTTTCCGGGTTCGGAGAGATGACAGTCGGGAAGTTACCGTCCTTAATCATCTGTTCGGGAACAGTAAACACATTTTCAAATCCCCACATCTTCAAAGCACGCGGAATCAACATCATACCTGTACCGTGAATCGGAGTATAAACAATCTTCATGTCTTTGTGGCGGGCGATTGCTTCCGGATCAATAGAAACTGTCTTCACCATGTCCAGATAAACTTTGTCTATATCTTCACCGATAATCTGAATCAAATCCGGATTGCCTTGGAATTTGATATCAGCAGCAGAGGCAATAGCGTTTACTTCGTCGATGATACCTTTATCGTGCGGAGCCAGTACTTGCGCACCGTCATCCCAGTATGCTTTGTAACCATTATATTCCTTCGGGTTGTGAGAAGCAGTCAGAATGATACCGCTCTGGCAACCGAGGTGACGGATAGCGAAAGACATTTCGGGAGTAGGACGCATATCGTCGAACAGATATACTTTGATACCGTTGGCAGAGAAAATATTGGCAGAGGTCTCCGCAAACAAACGGCTGTTGTTACGGCAGTCGTGACCAACCACAACAGAAATCTGCGGCAGATCTTTAAAGTTCTTCTTCAAATAATTAGAAAGACCTTGTGTAGCGGCACCTACCGTATAGATGTTCATACGGTTACTACCTACGCCCATGATACCGCGTAAACCACCGGTACCAAATTCGAGGTCTTTGTAGAATGCTTCTATTAATTCGGTTTTATCATCGTTTTCCAACATTCGCTTCACTTCAGCCTGAGTTTCAGCATCGTATGCCGGGGTCAACCATTTTTCGGCTTTTTCAGTGACCTGTTTAATAAGTTCCTGATTTTCCATTTCGATTATTGTTTATTGGTTAATGAATTATTACTATCTATTTCTTGAGCACACAAATGTAAAATAATAAGTTTATAAATCCTACATTTTTCCTCAAAATAATAACCGTAAGAATACATTTACCGGCTCTATTCAGTTAAAATGATACAGCACTAAAACATAAATATCATCTCTTGTCAAGCAAGAGGCCGCTTCACATGCCCGCCCCTGTAAATTTCCTTTCCGATAGTACTGCATAAACTCCCGGGAATGAATAGAAGACGCACCGGCATATTTCGGAAAACTTCCGTTCATATTATCTATCTCAACCGGCAGTTCAGGGATAAAATCACTATTGACCAACACCGGAGTAAAGATCTCCTTTTCGCGGTAATCGTAGACAAACGAGTCTCCGTCCAACTTCTTGATATTCCGTCTATACACTTTCTCTATCACATCCAAAAACAGAAAACGCCTGCTACAAGCTGAAACTGACATTAACTTCAAAGGAAAAGTAGAACGGGGAGCCGGAGTACGTACCAACAAAGGTTTCGCTCCTTCTTTCCCATAAGAGAAAACGGTGTCATTGGAAAATTCGGATAATATCACTTCATCACCATTCTTCAACAATGGCTTTACGGAAAACATACAGGAAATTACCCCTTGCCTGTCTCCATTCCTTAGTCGGATGCGAAAGCGGTTCGTAATACGATACTTTACATGAAAAGGCAAAGGACGCATTCCTCCGTCAGTTTTCGACATTAAATAATAATAAGTCCCTTTTTGGACAGGATTATCTACATCTTCCCTTCCGTCGTTAAATATCAATGAATCTTTATCATAATCAAACACCTGTTCGAAAGACATATCATAGGGAAGATTCAACGTACGCTTATAGTTGCCGGACAGGCTATAAACCTGGATTTTGAAAACTGAACCGACTACATATATTTCTTCACGTTCTTCATCTACAAACACCGAGAATATATAATAATATTGTTCTTTTTGCTGTCCCTGATGATTAAAACGATAACGAAGTTTTCCGGTTGCCCGTTCAAAAACCATAATTGTCTGCTGCCAATTATAAGCTACTACCCAATGGGGCGAAACACTCGCTGAAGTCAGACTATATCTATCCAATGAATCCGCCCCGACTGTATACAAAGGAATATATTCAGGACTCGCCACCTCTGCCAAATCCAGTTTCTTTTCAGGATAAGCAGCATTCAAATCTATCACCGGCAAAGTTTGTTCCACCGATACCGCCACATCCGAACGTTTACATCCTACCAGCAGACACAAGGAGAAAAAGAACCATATAATCTTCATCTACGTTTCATTTGAATTTGTACAATATGAGTAAAGGATTATCATCTACTGTCATCTTCTCCGCCACCTTCTTCAAGTTTCCCGTCAACTTTCCTTTCTCCAACATATCCAATAAACGGTCAGTATCCCACGAATCGAAAACACATTTTTCAGGTAATGCCGATAATACGCCTCCCATTCGCATTGAACGGGCGGGCGAATAGTCTTGATTCTCAAATTCCAAATCATATACTTTCTTCTCAACCGTATCATAAACAAATTCTTTGGTATCAAACGAAGTTTTCCCCGGTTCATACTTTTTCAATGCAGTCGACATTAACAGATAGTTCCCAATCTTGGCATAACATTGCATAACGAGTCTTGGCTCGGAAGCATCTGCTTTCGGAGTACGTACAAACAACGGGGTCAACTTATGATTACAATAAGAATAAACAGTATCACCTGCCAAATCTGCAAAGATAAACTCCGAACCGCTATTTGCTAACGGATAGAGAGACATTGAAACGGTAGCCGTCTGTCCCCCTTGAGTAATATAAATGCGTTTTCCCACACGTTTGTGGATAGTTACCGGAAGGCGGGAAACAGCTCCGTTCTTTTTCGAAATCAGTAAATAGGGACGACTATTGGGCTGTTTATCTTTTCTATCCAACATATAACTATCGTAACCCAACAAATGTTGCTCATCACAATTGTACATAATTTCAATCCGTACATCTTTGGGGATAGACAAAGAACGCTTGTATTTTCCCTCTATCGAATAGACCTGTATTTTATTAGATATGTCAAGCAGAAACAACTCTTTAGCCTTTTCGTCCAAGCGTAACTGCAAAGGATAGTTGTATTCTTCCCCACTCCCTCCTTTATGATTAAATGTATGGCATATTTTCCCTTTTCTGTCGAATACGAAGATTTGCCCTTCATTGGCATTATACGTTGTTATATAGTGTTCGGTAAATGAACAATGCAGAGTAGCCACTCCGTCCAGCAACACTTTATCCGATGTTTCCAGCGGAATGTATTCAGCAGTTGCAATATCTTGCAATACTAATTTCTTTTTCGGATATTCCTTAGTGATATCAATAGTCGGCAGTTTGGAAGTCATCTGCCCCGACTGAGCCGAACCGGCAACGGCAAGGCATAAAGCTAAAAAGGTAAATAATAGTCTTTTCATGGCTGTTTTATATTTAAAGTGAAACAATCTATATACTATTTTTTATTCTCATTAAGAAATGTTTCCAGCACATCGTTAGGGCCCAGTCCCAGTTTCTTCTTTATACGTTGCTTGGATTTAGTCACAGAAGTATTATCTATATTGAATAATATCCCTAAAGCTGAATTGTCAAGCCCGGCATGAAGCAAATAACAGATTCTTCTGTCATGCTCTCTCAATAACTCACAACCATTCAGTCTGGCGGAAATATTCCCATAAAACAGGTCAATGAGTTCAAACAATCGGTTCCATTCTTCTTGTGTCTCTATGATTCCATAATAAGGTTCACTTTTCAATAGCCAAAGTTGTGCGAAAGCGGTAATCCGTTGTGAAGAAATAGATGAGTTGGTTCCCATTTGAAGTTGCTGTAACAATCCTTCCCTATCGGAATGCAATATATGCAGTTGTTTCATCAACAACAAATTCTCATGTTGCAGATTCTCATAATTTATAGATTTGTTCTTTTC
>ENA-OOVY01000246-OOVY01000246.1-human-gut-metagenome-genome-assembly--contig:-NODE-246-length-8943-cov-2.295960_pt1 | contig 8943 bp, 10 predicted proteins | sample MGYA00241400_ERZ501307 | MGnify/ENA primary metagenome ERZ501307 (study PRJEB25962, sample SAMEA2042364) | human gut metagenome | biome: human gut; feature: human-associated habitat; material: faeces... | reverse complement strand
CAATGGGTGTTGCCGTTTCCATACTCACCAGTTTTTAGGATTAGGCTTGCGACGGTGTGAGGCATACATCGCTTCGTTTTCTTCCTCATAGGTGAGAGGTACTGAAGTTTTGCGTGATGCCTCCAGCCATTTGTCGAGCTCGTCACGATAGATATAAAGGTGCTTTCCTTGTTTGATTACCGGGATGCAGTCCTTCTTTATCTTGTAATAGAAGGTGGAGACTGGCATTTTCAGATAGGCACAGGCTTCCTGCACTGTCATTGGTACGTGCAAATTCTCTTTTGGTTCGCTTTGGCGGTTAAGAGTGTCCCTAAGTAAATTTTCCATTCCTGCGATTTTCTCGCACAGTTCGCCTACCACTTTGGGCAGGTCATTAAAAGTCAAATCTGTTGTGTTCATACCTTCAATAATTAGAATTAATATGCTGCAAACCAACAGAATGAAATTTTGCAGAAATCTGTCAGCCGGAACAATGATTACTGTCTGCACGATTTAATTTTCAAGTATTGTTGTGAAAGTGGAAATCTCCTTTGTCCGGCACGTCAATAGGAATGTCGCATGGGACATTAACACGCAAATTTGCTTCCAGATATTCTATATCGGCGTTGCGCAATTCGTATGGGAAAGAAGATTTAATGAATATCGCTCTGTCGCGACGGGAGACTCCAAGCCGTTCACCGATATTCCAAGCTAAGTGTCTTAAAGAGGGAGAACTGATTTTTGCTTCTTTAGTTGAATGGATTGGCTGACAATCATTAACCCGGTTTTCGGCAATACACTCTATATTCTGGAATAGTGTGCTGATATTCTCTTTTGAGAGATATTTCGAGGTCTTTTCCACTACATATTCGCGGATAGCTATCATGATGTCCCTTTTCCGTTTCACCTCCTTCAGTTGCTCTTCCACAAGAATGCTCTCATATCTCTCCAAACTATCAGGTATCTGTTCCTCTTCGACTGGATCTTGATTAGCATTTTGATGGTTGCTTTCTTGCGAACATTCGCTTTGTACTTGCTTATTTGTAGTACTACTTGAGATTGTCGTAAAAAGCCCTGCCATTACTTTGCGGAATATGGCAAAGGTCAAAATAAGCATTACCAAAGAGATGATAAAAATGGTAGCATCAAACAGGATGTTGTGATTGAACTTTTCACCGATATTGTATGCGGTGAGTGCCGAGAGTGAAACGATGACCACTCCAGCCAAACTGCTGATATCAGCTGCTTTCTGAACTTGTATATTATTCTCCATATAGTTGTGATTGTTTACTGTTTTATGGCGTAAAGTTCAGCACTAATTTCCATATAACCATAAATACTAATGGTTATTGGACTGATATTTACAAATAATTTATGGTTAGAATATGAATCATACTCGAAAATCATACTCTAACCATATAAAAGAGGCAAAAATGACCGTTAATACTTACGGATCAAGGAAATTTTGTTGCTGGCTTTTCGCTTGTTGCTATCCACCACTTTCATGTATCGTTGGGTTGTGGTGATGCTCTTGTGTGCCATGATGCTTTGGATGGTTCGGATGTCTGTTCCGGCAGCAGCCTGTAAAGTGGCGAATGTCCTTCGATATGAATGGAAGGTGATGTTTTTGGTGATACCTGCGGCTCGAATCCACTCTTTCATGGGGTATTGCGTCCAGCATCTTTTCAATCCTTTGAATACCAGCCCTGTCTTTTCGGGAGAATAACCAATCAATTGCAAGGCTTCGTCACTAATGGGGATGATGTCTTCTGTTTTTGTCTTTTGAGTGACGGTGTGGACGCATTTTCCTCCGGCAGCAAAGTCCACGATTTCTTCCCATCGCAAAGTGAGAATATCGCTGATTCTCAGACTTGTAAGGCAAGAGAATAACGAGGCTGTTTTCAGAACCGGTATCTTGCAAGGTGTTTCTGCCAATCTGTACAGTTCATCTACGCTCAGGTAGTCTTTCACTACATCTTCCGGCTCTATCTTCTCCAAGAAATCATTTACATTGGAGTGAATCAACTTGTTGCGATAGAGTATTTTGAGAAATCCTCTGAATGTGGACCAGTAGCCCACAGCCGAATTGCGTGATATGGGACGCTCAGGACGTCTAAGTTGTTTTGCATTAAGCAGATACTCTCTGAACTTGTTGCATAAGTCCACATCAATTTCCTCGAACGAACATTTTCCACCCACGAAATTGAAGAAATGCAGATATACGAACTCCCATTTCTGGTCGTGCTTGCGGAGTGTCTTCTTATAATAGGCAAGAAAATCTCCTTTCATCTTGCTCTTGTCAAAGAAATCGTACCGCTCATTTACGATGGATTCAAAACGTCGGCATCGGATGGCTTCCGCTTTTTCCGACATGACGGCATTAAAGTTCTGTTCCCGTTGGTTCTTTGGTTCGGCGTAGATGTAGATACCCAAAGATTCATGACGGATTACCTTCATACTTTCTTTGTCGCGATAACCGGGATAATAATCCAGATAGAACGACAACATGTTTTTCTTTAGAGGTCTTGTCCTCAATGTTACAGTTTTACATTCGTGCATAATGATATGTTTTTATAATTGGTGATTAATTTGTTGCAAACCAATACAATGAAACAATGCTGATGACTGCCATTGCTGAAAATGATTCTTGTCTGTGCGGAATAATTCTCAGATACCGGATTTTTCAGCCATCACCTTGTCAAAATCCTCTTTCAACAGGAACATGGACTTTCCGTGATGCATCTTCCGTATCTTGTTATACCTCGCATAATTGTAGACATCATCTCTACGCAGGCTATATTTTTCCATTGCTTCGGTTACGCTGTAATACATTTCCCGTTGGTCGAAACCTCCGCTTTTGATGATGTCGATATGGTCTTTTGAATATTGGACTTTGCCATAAACAACACGGGACGGGATTTTATGGCGATGTACAAATGAGCATCTGGCATCTTTGCTCATACCATAGATTTCCTCCATTTGCTCCGCACTAATCCATTCCTTTATATTGTCTGCAGCCTTGTATTTGGCAAAGAATCTGTCAACTGACAGTTGCACGTAATAATTGAACCCACCATGACTGATTTTAGGAATGTCGTTTTCACGGCATAGCTTGCAAATGGTTTTTCTGTTCATCTGATAGGTTGCCGCAATTTGCTCGGATGAGTAATAACCTTCAGGGATTACAAAGGTCTCTTTCGGCAGGTCGCTTTTCTTTTCCCGTTTCTTGGGTGTATATGTTCCATCACGATGCTCTATATAGACTTTGTCAAACTCGGAACGTAGTACCATTGTTCGGCTTCCTTGCTTGAAGCGTTTGATGTCGTATTTGTTGACATAGTAGCTGATATTAATTTTGGTAAGTCCGTATTTCTCGGTGATTTCATCGTAGGTATAATAGTCAGGATTCAGCTTCTCCTGCTTTTCTTTGATAGCGTCTATATGGGCACGGGAATAATACACCTCGTGGTGGCGGTTGATTCGGGGGATATTGTGCCGTAGTGCAAAGGTGACAACGGCATTACGGCTCATACCGTACTTTTCCATGACCTGCTCCGGAGTATAATAACAGTCCGGATTGATTTCTTCGGCAAGGTCAGCAAAATACTTGTCTATAAGGGTGCGGTTGTAGAATACACGGTTACCTTCTTCAACCTTAGGGATGTTGTATAACTTGCATCGACGATACAGGGTTTTCTTCTGAATTTGGTACTTCTCCAGAATCTCATTGGTAGTGTAATAAAGAACGGTCTGTTTTCTTCCATAACTCCGTTTCTTATAACCGGGTGCATCATCAAACATTTTTTCAATGTCCGACTTGCGGATAATGGTACGCCCACGAAGTTGTAAAGCCCGGATGATTCCGGAAGCCATGTGACGATAGATGGTCGCACGGCTAATACCTAAAAGGGTTGCAGTTTCGGCAGGGGAGAGATACAGCTTGCTTCCTACGATACCGACTTCCTGCATGGGCTGCTCATTTTGCCGTTCCTCGTATTCCTGTAACCTCTGCTTCCGCTTCTTCTCTTTGTATGCTTTTTCATTGCACGATTTGCTGCAATAGCGTGTTACCATCGTGTGTGCTATAAATGGTTTGCCGCACCACTGGCATTTTCTCTGGATTTCCATATATTAGTCGCCTTTAATTTCTCCTATTTAGTCTCAATGCGTCTCACAATTTCTCACAGCGTCTCACACTGTGTCTTCTATAGCGGTTCCGCTCATTCTCATAGCGTCTCACATCGTGTCCAAGATGTCGCTATGATGAGTGCGAAGTGTCCGCTTAATTGTTCGGCGGTAGAATTATGGTACAAAATAATGCTGGAAATCCGCAACCAGTCAGATTTGACTGAAAACCATATAAAAAGAAAAGCCGCTGGTTATCAGCGACTTTCTTCTAATTGGCTATGGTTGGTTATGGCTGTTTACAAGCCGTTACTTGCCAATACAAAAATGCTGAAAGATATTTTGAAGTACCATGTCATTTGTGACCTCACCGGCTATGTCTGAAATGAAGAAAATGCACTCCCATATATCTTGCGAAAGGAAGTCTCCGGAGATTTGAGAATCAAGTCCGTCTTGTACTCTATGGATTGCTTCAAGTGCTTTGCTTAATGCCTCATAATGTCTTACGTTTGTTACAATAATGTCGTTTTGCGTTACTGTGGGTAAGTGAGCTGCATTAATGAGCATTTTTTGAAGTTCTTCCGTGTTCCCCCGTTGTTTGGCTGATATGAAAATGGACTCTGTATATTCTTTTGAGGAGTCTTTTAGTAAAGTTAGTAAATCCTCCTTTTGCTTTTCTTCAATCAAATCAGTTTTGTTGAATACTGCAATCAGATGTTTTCCTTCGCAACGAGGAATAATTTTTTCAGATAACTGTTCTATTTGAGAAGCAGCATTCACAGAATCTATCATCCAAAGAACAATCTCTGCCTGATCCAGTTTCTGGAAAGTACGTTCAATGCCCAAACTTTCAATTGTATCATTTGTTTCACGGATTCCGGCAGTATCGATGAATCGAAAGGTGACGCCTCCTATATTAATCGTATCTTCGATGACATCGCGCGTTGTTCCGTGAATATCACTGACAATTGCCCTCTCCTCATTCAATAGTACATTCAACAGGGTCGATTTTCCAGCATTTGTCTCACCGATAATGGCAACAGGAACACCATTTTTGATAGCATTGCCTACACTAAACGAATGGACTAGTCGGGAAATAACTTGCTCAATTTCATCGGCCAACTTCCGTAATGCCGAACGGTCGGCAAATTCCACATCTTCCTCACTGAAATCCAGTTCCAGTTCAATCATGGACGTGAAGTTCAGCAACTTGTTACGCAAGTCTGTCAGTTCTTTGCTAAAACCTCCTCGCATTTGACTCATTGCCAAACGGTGGGTCGCGGCAGATGAAGAAGCAATCAGGTCGGCAACAGCTTCTGCCTGACTTAAATCCATTTTCCCATTGAGGAAAGCACGTTGTGTGTATTCTCCCGGTTGAGCCATACGGCAGCCGTTCTTGATGAGTAGTTGCATTACTTGCTGGAGGATATAAGAAGAACCATGACACGTAATTTCCGTACTATTTTCTCCCGTGTAAGAATGAGGAGCACGGAAAAGACTAACGAGTACTTCATCAATGATTTCTTCTCCGTCATAGATACGTCCGAAAGTCAGCGTGTATGGCTTTTGATCATTAAATAGTTTGCCGGCTTTTGCAGGTTTGAAGATACGGCTAGTGATAGAAATGGCTTCCGGACCGGAAACACGGATGTTTCCGATAGCTCCTCCCTGGGCAGTAGCGATGGCACAAATAGTATCTTGGTTCATTATATTTTCTTTTTGAATGGGCAAAGATAAGGGTTTCTATGTAAAAAACAGAAGATTAGGGACAAGTTGTACTTTATTTGTTCATATTTGTCAGCGTTCAGCAGTGTACACAACAAAATATGCAAAACAAATAACCATGACTATGGAGCCAGTACAAATTTATATTCACTAAATGAAAATGGTGAGATCGTAAGAGAAAATTTGCAAAAGATACTTTCTTTACTTGCTGCGCATCAAATAATTTTGTGGGAATATGATATCCCTACGGGAAAATGCAGTTTTACGGATGATTATTTTCGTACACTTGGATTAAAAGAAGCCGGAATGGTTTTTAAGGATATTAATGACTTCTATCGGTTTGCTCATCCTGATGATATGGATGCTTGCCAAAAGTCTTTTGCAGCAATGCTTACCTCGGAATCAAAGACTTCACAGATACGGGTTCGTTGTATCGGAGAACATAAGGAAGTTATTTGGCTCGAAGACCATTTTCTCTCTTATAAAGGAAATGATGAAACACATCCGGATAAACTTCTGGCATATACTGTGAACGTAACTATTCCAAGGAAGTATATGATTTGTTTATTACCAATATCCATGAGTATCGCTCCTTTTGAAGGGAATAAAGTGCTGGTCCTGATTCATGATATCAGTGATCGGATTTGTCGCTCGAGGGAATTGATTGAGACGAAACGGTGGCAGAAGACGCCGATAAGCTAAAGTCTGTTTTTCTAGCAAATATGAGTCACGAGATTCTTTATCCGTGAAAAGCCCGACTTGATATTAATGGATATTCGTATGCCTGTAATGGACGGCATTCAGGCTATGGAAAAGATTTGTACTATGTCTTTTGCGGTACCCATTATCGCTGTAATGGCTTATGCATTTTATACAGAGTAGCAGGCTATTCAGGCAGGATGCAACGCTGTCATATCGAAACCTTATTCCATGGAAAAACTGAGAGAAACGATAGAATCCTATATTGGTTGATTAATTTTCTGAAAGGGAATCAACATTCCGGAAATTGTAGTGTTATTAAGATAATAATAACACTCTAATTTTGTTGGAATATGAAGGAAGTAAAGAAGGTTGTACTCATCGGAGCGAGTGGTTTTGTTGGCTCAGCTCTTTTGAATGAGACTTTGAACCGTGGCTTTGAAGTGACAGCCGTGGTTCGGCACCCTGAAAAGATAAAGATAGAAAATGAGAATCTGAAAGTGACGAAGGCGGATGTGTCTTCTCTTGAAGAAGTATACGAAGTTTGTAAAGGGGCGGATGCCGTTATCAGTGCGTTTAATCCGGGATGGAATAATCCCGATATATATGATGAGACAATTAAAGTCTATCTGACTATTATTGACGGAGTGAAGAAAGCAGGAGTCAACCGTTTTCTTATGGTAGGCGGTGCAGGTTCATTGTTTATTGCGCCCGGCTTGCGATTAATGGATTCCGGTGAAGTACCCGAGAATCTTTTGCCCGGAGTAAAAGCTTTGGGAGAGTTTTATCTGAAGTTCCTGACGAAAGAGAAAGAAGTGGACTGGGTGTTTTTCTCTCCGGCAGCGGATATGCGACCGGGAGTACGTACGGGACGTTATCGTCTGGGAAAGGATGACATGATTGTGGACATTGTGGGGAACAGTCATATTTCTGTAGAGGATTATGCGGCCGCCATGATTGATGAACTGGAACATCCGCAACATCATCAAGAGAGATTTACGATTGGTTATTGATTAAAGAAAGGAGCGAATCGATAAACAGTCGGAAATTATATAAGTGAATCAATAAGTGAAGAAGAATGGCTTGAATATATATCACAATGTATAATTCAAGCCATTTCTTATTAAGTGGTTATTATCTTGTTGTTTTTTATATTCTGTCGAGCACCGTTTGAATCAACGTATCAATCGTATTTTTATATCCGGTATTCGCCTCTTTGATAAGGCGGTTGGCTATTACCATGCAGACAGTCATGGCCTTGTGTCCCATTAACCGGCTAAGTCCTGCCAAAGCGGAACTCTCCATTTCGAAATTGGTTATCTTGAAACCTTTGTATTCAAACGCTTCAATCTTATCATTCTGTTTCGGATCTGCCAACGGAATACGGAGCTCACGTCCCTGCGGACCGAAGAAACCTCCGGCGGCAATTGTCACGCCACGTACCATATCATTCTTCGCAACCCGGTCAATTAATTCTTCGCTGGCATCAATAACATAGGGCGCAGGAGCACACATATTTCCCGACCACCCCATGTGGTTGAGGAAAGCACGTTCGAAAGCCAAGTCGCATACAGCATTGCGTCCGGCATAGAAATTCAATAATCCGTCGAAACCGATAGACTTCTGCGAACATACGAATGTTCCCACCGGTGTATTTGGCTGTAAACCGCCGCACGTACCGATACGTACTAACTCTAACTGCCGGAACTGTTCTTTTTCTTCTCGTGTCTCGAAGTCGATATTGGCTAATGCATCCAGTTCGTTCATTACGATATCGATATTATCGCAACCGATTCCGGTAGAAACGACAGTAATTCGTTTACCTTTATATGTACCCGTGATTGTCTTGAATTCGCGGCTTTCCACTTCGCATTCTTTGTTTTCGAAATGAGAAGCTACGAGTGCCACACGTCCGGGATCACCAACCAGGATAACTTTGTCTGCCAACCATTCAGGTTTTACGTGAAGATGGAATACAGAGCCGTCTTCGTTGATAATCAATTCAGAGGATGGAAAGTACTTTTTCATGTTATTGAAAGGTTTTAGTTTTACAATAAGACTGTATCTATAAATACAAACGCCGGAACCGGATTTAAGTTCGGAAGAGGTATCTTTCTTTTTCCGCAGAAAAAAGAGCATACATCTTGGAACAGAATTGAAACCGGGTTCCGGCGTTTATAATAAATTATTTGCTCAACGGCTGATTACCGGTGTTTCCTGTTACCGGTTTGGCAATATTTTCACGCATGGAAGTATCTGCTTCGATATTTTTCATCCGGTAATAATCCATGATACCCAGATTACCGCTACGGAAGGCTTCTGCCATAGCTTTCGGTACTTCTGCTTCTGCTTCTATTACTTTCGCACGAGCTTCCTGCGCTTTGGCTTTCATTTCCTGTTCGGAAGCGACTGACA
>ENA-OOVY01000243-OOVY01000243.1-human-gut-metagenome-genome-assembly--contig:-NODE-243-length-9087-cov-2.184670_pt1 | contig 9087 bp, 10 predicted proteins | sample MGYA00241400_ERZ501307 | MGnify/ENA primary metagenome ERZ501307 (study PRJEB25962, sample SAMEA2042364) | human gut metagenome | biome: human gut; feature: human-associated habitat; material: faeces... | reverse complement strand
CCTGGCGGACTTGCTCACCGGTGCCATCCGCGGCTGCGGCAGTCCGGTGCTTCCGGTGGTCATCAACCTGCTGTGCACCTGCGCCCTCCGCCTGGCGTGGATCGCCCTCATCGACACGTCCACCATGCCCGTTCGCTTGGTCTACCTCTCCTATCCGTTTTCCTGGCTTGCGCTGCTGGTGGTGCTGCTGATCTGCTGGGTACACCTGTACCGCAGGCGGATCCGTCCCAACCTTGTCTGCCGGCAGGCGGTTGCATGAATATTGCCGCAGATCCCGAAAGGGGTCTGCGGTTTTTTTATGGGCTGCGGAGGCTTTTTGGGCGGCTTTTTCCGCCTTTCTTTGCGGATTTTTCCTATTTTGTTGCCTATGACCATTGCATTTTTCCTACGATTGTGTTATGTTACAGGTACAGTGAGTTAGAGATGGCTTACTGATAAAAATCAGGAGGTAATGTGTGATGAAAAAATTCGTAATGTTTGCCGCCGGTGTGCTGTTCGGCACGGCGGGTATCAAGATCCTGGGCAGCAAGGACGCCAAAACGGTCTACGCCCACACCACCGCCGCCGCGCTGCGTGCCAAGGAGGGCGTGATGAAAACGGTCACGGCGGTGCGTGAGGGTGCGGATGACATCTACGCAGAAGCCAAGGCCATCAACGAGCGCCGCGCAGAGGCGGAGGCCGCCGCTGTGGTGGAGGACGCTTCCGCGGAGGACGCTAAGGCGGAGTGATCCATGAAATGCAAAATCCTACATGAAACGACCGGACGGCTGCGGGTACACCTGTGCTGCGGACGGATGACTTTATCCCAAGCGGATGTGCTGGAATACTATCTGCGCGCCCAGGACGGCGTACAGGAGGTCAGGGTCTACGACCGGACGCAGGACGCGGTGGTGCTCTATGACGCGGAGCGTGGAAGCGTACTCCGTGCGCTGGCGGTATTCTCCTTCGCCAAGGCGGAGGCCATGGAGCTGGTGCCGGAGCATACCTCCCGGGCACTGAACCGGGAGTTTGAGGACAAGCTGGCAGTTGCCGTTATGCGCAGATGCATCTCCAAGCTGTTCCTGCCTGCGCCCATCACCACGGCGCTGGCACTGTTCCGCTCCGTAAAGTACATCCGGGAGGGGCTTTCGGCACTGTGGCACGGCAAACTGTCCGTCGCCGTGCTGGATGCCACCGCCGTCACGGTGTCCATGGCACGGGGCGATTTTGCCACCGCAGGCTCTGTCATGTTCATGCTGCATTTGGGCGAAATTCTGGAGGAATGGACCCACAAAAAGTCCGTGGCCGACCTTGCCTCCGCCATGAGCCTGCGGGTGGACAGCGTCTGGCAGCAGGTAAACGGCACCGAGGTGCTGACGAAAATCACCGATGTGAAGCCGGGGGACCGTATCGTGATCCGCACCGGCGGCATGATCCCGCTGGACGGCCGAGTGGTGGAGGGAGAGGCCATGGTGAACCAGTCCTCCCTCACCGGCGAGTCCATGCCCGTGGCGAAGCACCCCGGCAGTCCCGTCTATGCCGGGACGGTGGCGGAGGAGGGCGCGTGTGTCATCTGCGTGGAGAAATCGTCCGGCAGCGGGCGGTATGACCGAGTGGTTCGAATGATCGAGGAGTCGGAGAAGCTGAAATCCACCGCCGAGGACAAGGCCGCCCGTCTGGCGGATCGGCTGGTGCCCTACACCCTGGGCGGCACGGCGCTGACCTATCTTCTGACCCGGAACGTGACGAAAATGCTCTCGGTGCTGATGGTGGACTTCTCCTGCGCCCTAAAGCTGGCCATCCCCATTGCGGTGCTGTCCGCCATGCGGGAGAGCAGCGGCTATCACATCTCCGTCAAGGGCGGACGCTTTTTGGAGGCGGTGGCCAAGGCGGACACCATTGTGTTCGACAAGACCGGCACGCTGACCTATGCGACACCCACCGTGGCGGCGGTCATCCCCTTCGGCGGACACGATGAGGCGGAAATGCTGCGCCTTGCCGCCTGTCTGGAGGAGCATTACCCCCATTCCATGGCAAATGCCGTGGTGGCGGAGGCAAAGCGGCACGGGCTCACCCACGAGGAGTATCATTCGCAGGTGCAGTATGTGGTGGCCCACGGCATCTCCAGCATGGTGGAGGGCAAGAAGGTCATCATCGGCAGCGCCCACTTTGTCTTTGAGGACGAGGGCTGCCGCATCCCGGAGGGAGAGCAGCCGAAATTTGACGCGCTGCCCGCCGAGTACTCCCACCTGTACCTCTGCATAGACGGGGAGCTGGCGGCGGTCATCTGCATCCACGATCCCCTGCGCCGGGAGGCACGGGAGGCGGTAAGAGCGCTGCACGAGAGCGGCTTTACCAATGTGGTGATGATGACCGGCGACAACCGCAAGACTGCCGAGGCCGTGGCGGCCGAGGTGGGCGTGGACGCGGTGTATGCCGAGGTGCTGCCGGAGGACAAGGCCGCGTTTATCCGGCAGGAAAAGGCGAAGGGCCACACCGTTATCATGGTGGGCGACGGCGTCAACGATTCTCCCGCCCTCTCCGAAGCGGACGCGGGCATCGCCATCTCCACCGGTGCGGCCATCGCCCGGGAGATCGCCGACATCACCGTTGCCTCGGAGGATCTGCTTGCGCTGGTAACACTGCGCAGGCTCGGTGAGGCACTGATGGAGCGTATCCACGGCAGCTACCGCTTCATCGTGGGCTTCAACCTGGCGCTGATCGCACTGGGCGTGGCGGGGGTACTGCCGCCCACCACCTCGGCATTGCTGCACAACGGGTCCACCCTGGGCATCAGCCTGCGGAATATGACCGACCTGCTGGACGATGAAGAAAATCCCCGAAAATAAACAAGCAAGTGAGGGAGCAGAGAGGCGGCAAGGTGCTTCTCTGCTCCTTGCAGACGCTGTGTTATTAGCGTTAGGGGGCGGATAAACGCGGAGCATAACAAAGCCCGTATCAGTTTAACTGGTACGGGCTTTGTTGAATAATATTGGTCATATTCTGTTTTCGGGAATCTTTATGAAATCTTCAAAATTGCCCGGTATGCTATCCGTAAAATCAAAGAAAGGACTTGATTATATGGATATGATTTTGAAAACGACTGACCTCTGCAAAAATTTCAAGGGGCAAATGGCGGTAAACAATGTGTCACTGAACATCCGGCGCAACTCGGTTTATGGTCTGCTGGGGCCGAATGGGGCTGGCAAATCCACGATCTTAAAAATGCTCACCGGCATTTTGCGCCCCACATCGGGAAGCATCGAGTTTGACGGCCACCCGTGGAAGCGGAATGATCTGGAGCATATCGGTGCTTTGATTGAGATGCCCCCGCTTTACGAAAATCTGACTGCATACGAAAATCTCAAAGTCAGAACTACATTGCTCGGCCTGGACGATGCACGAATTAACGAGGTTTTGCAAATTGTCCAGCTCACGAATACCGGCAAGAAACGGGCCGGGCAGTTTTCTCTTGGTATGAAGCAGCGGCTTGGTATTGCTATTGCATTGCTGAACAGTCCCCAGCTTTTGATTCTGGATGAACCGACTAACGGCCTTGACCCTTTAGGGATTGAGGAACTTCGAGAGTTAATTCGCTCTTTTCCCTGCAAAGGGATTACAGTTATTTTGTCCAGCCATATTCTGTCAGAAGTCCAGCAGATTGCAGATCATGTGGGTATCATTGCTGGCGGCGTCCTTGGATATGAGGGAGAGCTTCGCGCCGGTGAAGATTTGGAACAACTCTTTATGGATGTTATTCGCAGAAATGGTAAGGAGGGATATTAAATGGAGATGGCATATATTCAGGCAGAGAACCTAAAGCATAAGAGAACTTTCACAAAAACGCTGATCGTTCTGGCCCCGTTTGTAACTGCGCTTATGAACTTTTTTGCCCCTCTTTGGTTCCAGCTCAATTCTTATAATTGGTGGTATATCCTGCTTTATCCTGGATTCCTTACGCTCACCTGTGCCTTGATTGAACAGCGGGATAATGGCAAACTAAAATATCGTGCCGTTGCTTCATTGCCTGTTTCGCAGAACAAAGTCTGGAAAGCAAAAATTGGAGTGGCCGGTATTTACTCCTGTGTGGGGAATTTCATTTTCCTGGCGCTAAATCTGTTGGGCGGTTTTGCAATATTAGTTATCAACGAAATTCCCCTGACAATCGGAATTTGGCAGGCTGCGGCCGGAACAGCTTGTATTGTCATTGCAAGCCTATGGGAAGTTCCGCTGTGCTTATGGTTATCAAAAAAAGTGGGTATCTTTGTCACGGTTATTCTTAATGCCGGACTTGGAAGCGTTTTAGGGATTTTCACGGCTACAACCTCTTTGTGGATGATCTGCCCGTATAGCTGGGTGCCGCATCTTATGATTTCCGTGTTAGGTATTTTGCCTAATGGTGAGCCGGTTGCAGATCAGAGTACGGCAATGGCATTTTGGATGATTATACTTGTATTGGTCATTTCGCTGGCCTGGTTTGCGGCGCTGTCATTTTTAACTGCAAGATGGTTTGAGAAAAAGGAGGTGGGGTAACTATGGTATCTGTGGTTCGCTGCTGGAAAGCAGAATATCAGAAATGCAAACACAGCATTTTGCTCTATATGCACAGCATGATTCCGATTATATGTGCGGCGATTTTTGCGGGTTACTATCATATATCCAGATGGGAACTGGCAACCAAAATCAGTGCCTATCTGGAAGTGCTGGCCGTTGCGTTCCCGTTTCTGATCGGCATTATTGTGGGCCTGGTTGTTCAGATCGAAAATCAGGCCGGGCATTATCAGCTTTTGTTGGGAACAATCCCATCTCGCATGGCAACGTATATTGGTAAACTTGGTTTTCTGATGATCTGTGCTTTTGGCGCAACATTTTTAGCGTTAGGAACATTCGCTGCACTATATAGGGATGCTCCGGCAAGCCTTTACCTGAAAGCAGGGATTCTATTGTTGATTACCATGCTTCCCATTTACCTGATTCATTTGTTTGTGGGAATGAGCTTCGGAAAAGGTGCATCTGTGGGATTGGGAATTGCAGGGAGTTTAATAGCTGCCCTTATGATAACAGGGCTTGGTGACGCTACATGGAAATATATTCCCTGGGCCTGGGGCGTTCGTGCTATGGATTACACTGTGCTTGCATGGGATAGCCCCCAACTGTATGCACAGGTAAAAACCGATTTTTTCAGCGGTATGATTATTTCTGTATGCTGCACTGTTTGTCTGCTGATTGCCAGTTTGGTTTGGTTTCATGGTTGGGAGGGAGGTAAAAACAGTGAATAAAAAGTGCCTGTTTGCCGTGGTAATTGTGCTTGTAAGTCTTATATGCTTATCGGCCTGCGGTGCGCTCCGCGATACCGCCGATAAAAATAAGGCGTTAAATGAATCTCTGCCGTATTATGAGCTGAACGCCGCAAACTATGATGAAATTTCATATAACGGCCTGACATATACCATAACGGATGAATGTCTTGAAATGTCAGAACTGCAAGAAGAAATCGGGCAGGTATCGAAACGCTTCAAAAATGTGGCGGGGGAAGATTTCAGTTTCGGCTACGTTTACAGTATTGTGGATGTGGATATAAGCAATGCCGTAGCTGTAAATATCAACAATGAATATCGGAAAGCTGACATTAAAAATAATGATGAGTAACCTCGACAATGTGGTATAATGGGGCGGGAGGTGATTTTTTGACCCACTTACTTGTAGTTGACGATGAAGTTTCTATCTTGGAATTGATTAAGAACAGTTTGGGGAAAGATGGATATTTGATAACAGTCTGTCAAAATGCGGATGATGTAGACATCAAAAAGCTGCATTTCTATGACCTCATTCTTTTGGATGTGATGATGCCTGGCACAGACGGGTTTGAGTTTTGCAAACAGATCAGGAATATGGTAGACTGCCCGATTCTCTTTCTGACCGCAAAGACATTAGAGGAAGATATATTGTTTGGATTGGGCATCGGTGCGGATGATTATATTACGAAACCTTTTCGTATTCAGGAGCTTCGCGCCCGTGTCGCGGCACATTTACGCAGAGAAAAAAGGGAGCATCACAGCACACTTTCATTTGAGCCTGATATAAGATTTGACCTTTCCGCAAAGGTACTGTATGTTTCAGAACAGCCGGTTCCCCTTACCAAAAGCGAGTATTCAATCTGTGAATACCTTGCGAAAAACCGGGGACAGGTTTTTACAAAAGAACAAATCTATGAAGCCGTTTTCGGGTTTGATGGAATAGGCGATAACTCTACGATCAACGCATATAAAAAATATTCGTGCGAAATTGGAGCATTTCAAAATAAGTCCGATCAGCACCGTATGGGGGATAGGATATAAATGGGAGTGAAAAAGAAACCTACATTGAAAATATTGTTTCGCCAGTTTGCTATCTCCCTCATTGTCATGCTGGTAGCGGCAATTATTGTCCCTTTTGGTTTGGAGGGACTTGCTGTAAATGCTGGATTAGCTACAAGAGCAAATCTAAGTGAATTGCAGGTAAAAGAGATCATTCCAACGCTGACGATTGCCCCGGATATTACAAAGGTTGTGATTCCACAGGGATGCGGCTACTTAATTCTGGACAAGAACTTTAATGAGCTTTACAGCAATATGGACGATGATGAAAAAGAAATTGCCCTGCTGTACGCAAAGGGAGAATATATTGAATATGCTACGGGGAGGCAGTTTGCACTTGTTGTCCGGGAAAACGAATTTTGCGTTTTAAGGTATTATATTGGTTCTCAATTTACAGTGTCATGGCTACCGGAATATTTTCCATCTCCTGACACGCTTGCGTTTATCCTGATGGCTGTAAATTCGCTGCTGGTCATTATCATACTGACCGCCAGATTTGCTAAGAACCTGCGTACACAACTGACCCCGCTTTTTGAAGCAACTGCGGAGGTTTCAAAGCAAAACCTTGATTTTGAAGTAGGACACGCCAAAATCAAAGAGTTTGAAGATGTCCTTGCATCTTTTTCAGATATGAAAGATAATCTGAAAATTTCGTTAGAACGGCAATGGAAAACCGAACAGACACAGAAAGAGCAAATCGCCGCGCTTGCCCATGATTTGAAAACGCCTCTGACGGTTATTCAAGGAAATGCTGATTTACTCACAGAAACAAATCTTGATGATGAGCAACGATTATACGCTGGTTACGTCGTGGAAAGCTCCGGCCAGATGCAGTCATATATTCAAACCCTGATTGATATATCACGGGCGGCGGTTGGTTATCAGCTCCATATTGAAAGTATAGACTTGCCAGCGTTCATGCAGCACTTGTTCGGTTATATGGAATCACTATGCCGGACAAAAGAAATCCGGCTGCAAATGAATACTGTTTCACTCCCTCAAATGCTGAAATTTGATAGGGTGCTGATAGAACGTGCTATTATGAATGTTATCAGTAATGGGCTGGACTACTCCCCGCAAGGCGGAACGCTTTATGTGGATGTTCAGAGTAACAACGGTTTCGTGGAAATTTCAGTCACAGACGAGGGAACGGGGTTTTCTAAAGAGGCATTATGCCACGCACAGGAACGGTTCTATATGGGCGATCAAAGCCGCAATTCAAAGTTACACTTTGGTATGGGTCTATATATTACAAATTCGATTATGGAACAACATAATGGTCAGCTTATTTTAGAAAATTCAAAAGAAACCGGCGGCGCAAAGGTTACTATGAAACTTCCTTGCTGATTTTCCGATAGTGTAATGGACGTCTTTTATTTCCGTCCATTTTTCAAATCTTTATGGAATCTTCAAAAATTCCTCTTATCATGTATCTAAAGAAAAAACATCTGCCCAGCGGCAGAAAAGAAAAAAGCCGCTGCTGGGCAGACCCATTTTCACGCTTAATTTATATTCACTGGTGGCGGTTTTGAGAAATCAAGGCCGCTGCTTTCTTTCTGTCATTCCCAGCAGTTAAAGGCATGGCGGCCCACGGGAGGACGCCGCCATGCTGTTTTACTATCATTATAATCTAATCCACTTCTACCGCTTAAAAAAAGCCTTGCCCCGCCACGGGAATATTCCGGCTATGAGTATGAACACAGAAATCATGTAAATAGATTTTGTAATTCTTCTGCGCCTGTCTGCGTTTTGCAGACAGGCGCTTTTTGTCGTTTTCTTGGGTTCTCTGTCGGCTGTCGATCACCTCCTGCGTCTATCCCTCGCAGAGTAACGATGAAACAGGAGGTGCAGCGCATGGATTCTTCCTAAAGAATTTTTTTAAAAATTTTTCTGCGCGTTTGCCAAAACGCATGATGTAGACCGTTTTAGTGGCGAAAGGGGAAGAAAACCGTATCACCCGCCTTTGCGGACGCGAAGGGAGGTGAATACATGAAACCTCATTCGCACGATGTAGGAGTTGCCCGTGCCTTTGATTGCTTCTGCAAAAAGGTACTGCGGAACGAAGCACGGGACTATCAGGACGCGCTGGCAAGGAAAAGAAACCGAGAGGTCTATTTTTCTGAGCTGCCCGTCGAAGTGCTGGAACAGTTTGCTGTCCGTGACACCTATTTCACGGATAGTCGCACATTTGAAGTCATCGGCCATTCGGTTTGTATCGATGATGAAACGCTGGCGGATGCAATCTCCGCTTTGCCTGTTGACCGCAGAGATATTATCCTGCTGTCTTACTTCCTCGATATGTCCGACGCTGAAATTGCAAATGTGCTGAACATGGTGCGCCGTTCCGTTGCCTATCGCAGGACAAGCACACTAAAGCTGCTGAAAAACCTGATGGGAGGAGAAAACAGATGACAAGTCAATCGAAGAATAACCGTCTGTTGCCGCTGACCGTCATTGAAGCGGCTGCTGGCGGTGACGTGGAAGCGATCAACGCCGTTCTGAAACACTATGCAGGGTACATAGCCCGTCTGTCGATGCGTGAGCTTTTCGACGAGTACGGAAATCCCCATCTCTGCGTGGATGAAGAACTGCGGCGCAGGCTGGAAACGAAACTCATTACCAAGCTGCTCACATTCCGCGTGAGATAACCAACGCCTGACAGAAACGTGTTCCCCCTTTCCTCGTTTCTGTCCTATGCTCCTTGACAAATATGCCCGCAAGATAACGGCGGCGCATCATAGGCAAAGCGGGT
>ENA-OOVY01000233-OOVY01000233.1-human-gut-metagenome-genome-assembly--contig:-NODE-233-length-9629-cov-1.951021_pt1 | contig 9629 bp, 9 predicted proteins | sample MGYA00241400_ERZ501307 | MGnify/ENA primary metagenome ERZ501307 (study PRJEB25962, sample SAMEA2042364) | human gut metagenome | biome: human gut; feature: human-associated habitat; material: faeces... | reverse complement strand
GGGTGCGATCGGCGCGCGCACTACGGAAAGCCAGGTGCACCGTGAACTGGCTTCCGGGCTTTCCATGCCTGTGGGGTTCAAGAATGGCACCAGCGGCAGCCTGCAAATCGCTGTGGACGCCATTGTTTCCTCCTCCTGCCCGCACTGCTTCCTTTCCGTGACCAAGCAGGGAGTTTCCGCCATTGTTTCCACTACGGGCAATAAGTCCTGCCACCTGATTCTGCGCGGTTCCTCCCTGGGGCCGAACTTTGATGAAGAGCATGTAAAAGAAGCGGTAGCAGCCTTGCAGAAGGCCGGCATCAACAACCGTATCATGATAGACTGCTCCCATGGAAACAGTTGCAAGGATTATCGCAAACACCCGGCTGTAGCCGCCAATATCGCGGAACAGATATCCAACGGGTCCGACCAGGTTGTGGCCGTGATGATTGAAAGCAACATTGTGGAAGGAGCCCAGCCGCTGAGTTCCGACCTGGTGTATGGCAAGAGCATCACGGACCAGTGCATTGGCTGGGAGACGACGGAGGAAGTGCTGGAAACCCTTGCCGCTGCTGTCCGCAAACGCCGTGCCAAACGGCAGGAAGCGTAAGCGTGCCCATATTCCGGAGGATTATTAACGAAGTTGGAGGCTGGAACGGCTATGCCTTGGCTGGCGAGATTGCCGGAAACTACAGGTCTCATCCTTCATATCCGGCTGATTTTACTGGCTCTTCGGTGTTTTTGCCGAAGAGTCAATGATCGTCCCCCCACAGATAAGAATGGCGTTCGGAAATCGTTTTGCCGCGGTTATCCTTCAGGACGAGCTTCCATGCGAGGATTTCCCCTTTTTCTCTGGCCTCATCCCCGATGAATTCGAAAACGGAGTTTTGCGTGCCGCCTTTTCTCCCGGCAGGATAGGAAATGGATTTCGTCAGGACGGCTGAACCTGTTTTTCCCTGGCGATACATCATGACCAGGGTTGCCGCCTGTTCCGGATTGGCATCGTTCCAGGAGACGAAGTAGTATTGGCCCAGACGCTGAAGACGCTGTTGCTGGGAGACGGCGCCGTGCAGCAGGTAAGTGGCCTGGGTGTGGTGCATGCCTACGTCTTCCGCAGGAACCACCGTGGTTTTTAAGGGAACCTCCCGCACATGTTTAATCCGGGAAACCTGCTCCGCGCAGGAAAACAGGACCGGCAGCAGGGTGGCGCAGAAAGGAGCAGGAAATTTCATGGATTCCATTCAATACATATCTGTCCGGGGAGTCAACCCAAAGGTGGGGAAGCTTCAGCATGAAAATGTGGTATGGAGACGGAAAGAATGCGGATATTTCAGCAGTAAGATTGTTCCGCCGCCAAATCCTGCGGATCGGCTTTTGCCATCAGGGGGCGGGACATCGGAAACAAGACGGAGTCATTCGGAAAACCGGAGGATTTTGGGCAGGCGGCACGCTTCAGGCTGTCCCGGGATTGATGCCGTGGTTCCACCCGTTAATACAACGGTACGACCAGGGTGGAACCCAGGGTCAGCCAGCAGGGCAGCGTGAGGAAGGAAGCCACCGTCGTTGTCAGCAGGATTTGAGTGCCCAGATCCGGATGACCGCCGAAACGTTTGGCCAGAATGACCGGAATGACGGCGGAGGGAATGGCTGCCTGGATGATGATGACGCGCTTGATATAATCATCCACTGGCAGGAAATAAGCCATCAGGAGCAGCAGCGCGGGGGCCAGCCCCAGGCGCGTCAGCAGGCCGCAAATGATGGGTTTGGGTTCCCATTTCATGTTATGCCACAAATCCCGCATGGAACAGCCGAACAGAATCAGGCAGAGGGGAGTGGCGCAGTTGCCGATCATTTCAAGAGTCTTCATCAGGGGCGGTTGGGCTACATAGGTTCCCAAACCGGACCAGGCAAGAGCCAGGCCCACGATAACGGCCAGCAGGGGGCCGCGGAAGAAAACGCCCATATTCAGATTGCCCGGGCCACCCGCGATGATGATGACGCCAATGCTCCAGACGACCAGCTCACACCCCACATTGTGGACGAAAAGGACGCCCAGCGTGGGATCGTTGCCGGCGGCAAACAGCATCTGGATGATGGGAATGACGAAAAAAGCGTAGTTCTGCACTCCCGCCGTCAGGGTGAACGTACGAAGGCCCGTGCCGATGCGCATGCGCAGCATTTTCGCGACCAGCCATGCGGCCGCGATGCCCAGCAGAAGTTCCAGGGCCCCGGCTGCGATGGCCTGGAGGGAAAAGGAAACGCTGCTGAGCGTCTCATTTCCGGAGAGCACCATGTACTTCATGATGCTGTGAAAGACGAGACAGGGGTAGGCCACATCCATCGCGATGCGCATGATGGGCGCGTCATGGTCTGCCTGGATGACTTGCTTGTGGCGCAGATAGAAACCCGTGGCAAAGAAAAGGTAAACGGGAATGGTGGAAAGAAAGGTGGTGAGGATGACGGCGCCGGTGTCCATGGAAGGAATCAGATACGGATTAAATCAGGATTCTGGATTGTTTGTAGAATTGCAGGGTTTATAGCTAACATTAACAGCGTTTCTATTACCGGGCATTGGATGTTTTTTAATAGCATAGAGCTTGTGAAAGTCTTCTAAAAGGTTAGTAAGATTCTTGTATCCATAGGTTTTTGGAGTAAAATCAGGGATATGCTGTCGAAGATATTTACCAGCATCGCTTGCAGATGTGTACCCATCGTCTTTCTTATTGTCTACTGCACATTGTTGAAGATGTTTATGGATTATCTCTAAAGGATCTTTTTTTGTTGCAGACGGGCTGGTATTCTTCAAATGTTGAGAATTTGATTCACTAGTAGGAATTTTTTCTATATCTTTAAATTCATCACAGCCGTTTTTAAAAGCTTCAGAAGCATCGCTTTTTCCAAATCCTATTACATAAACTCCTGATTCTTTAAGGTAGATAGAAAGAGGTGTAAAATCACTGTCACTTGAAACAATAACAAAGGAGTCGTAAGAATTTTTATGTAATAAATCTACGGCATCGATTGCTAATGCTATATCTGTTGCATTTTTTCCAGGAACACAATTGAAATAATGTTCTGTTTTAAAACCAGACTGTTGTAGTGCAGATTTTTTATTCTTTATATTTTCACTCCAATTACCGTAAGCTCTTTTGACCACAATACGTCCACGGGTGGATATGTATTGCATAAGTTTTTCAAGATTATCTAAATTGGTATTATCAGCATCGATGAGAACGACTATCCTATAAAATTTCATAATGTTTTTATTATTTCTCAATGGACAGGAATAATGTCAATTCCTTGATGCTGGGAAAAACCTTTGAGGGATTGGCTTTTTTCAATCCGCTGACGTCTGCGGTCGTTGCCCAGGCGGCGGATAGGCAGGTCACCCCCGCTTTGTTGCAGGCGGCCACATCTGAAACCGCATCCCCGATATAGTAAAATTCGTCTTTGTTCAAGTGGAAGTCATGCAGAAGCTCTTCAATGGCTTCTGCTTTATTGGGCCTGTCTTCCGCTCCGGTTTTGACGGAACAGAATAAATCCCGCATGCCGAATTGCTCAAGCGTGATACGGCAGCTTTTGTCTCCCTTCCCGGTAATCAGGGCGATAAGCACGCCAGCCTTTTGCAGGGTTTCTATCAATTCGCGTATGCCTTCATACGGAGCCGGGCATGATTGATGCATTTTTTCATAAACCGGGTAGAAATCATAGAGAGCTTCCCGCCATTTTTCTCCGGCGACTTTCTTGATCATTCCTACTTCATTCAGGCCGAAAGTCTGCGAGATTTCCCGTTCGCTCAACATGTGGCCGGCGTAGGGAGAAACCGCTTTTTCAAATGCCCTGATGCACATGGGGACCGTGTCCCCTATGGTTCCGTCCAGATCAAAAGCGATCAGCTTGATCATTGTTCCCGACTTCCGTTGATTTTACGAATAACCTTGCAGGGGTTCCCCGCCGCCAGACTGTCGGGAGGAATATTTTTGGTGACCACGCTGCCGGCTCCGATGACGCTTCCTTTTCCGATGGTAATGCCGGGCAGGATAATGACGCCGCCACCAATCCAGCAGCCGTCTTCTATTGTTACCGGAAGAGTAGGTATGGCGGATGTATTCAATTCCTTCATCCGTTTCCACGGGAGTGAGGCGTTCATTCAGATCAATGGGGTGCGTAGCGGTGTAAATCTGTACGTTGGGGGCGATCAGCACATTGTTGCCGATGGTGATCCTGTTGCAGTCCACGAACGTGCAGCCCGTATTGACGGTGACGTTGTTTCCGATATGGATGTTGCGGCCGTAATCGCAGATGAAGGAATGGCCGATGGAGACCTTGGCGCCGACGCTGCCCAGCATTTCCTGCAGCACCTGCCGCTTTTCCTCCTTATGGTCGTAAGGCAGGGAATTGTATTTCATCAGGAGCCGGTGCGTCTTGTTCTTGAATTCCAGAAACACCTTGTCATGGCAGTCATACCATTCGCCCGCCATGCATTTTTCCAGTTCAGTCATTATTTTCTCCTTTCTTGATCCTTATTACCGGAGAGGAGGAGCGGGGCACCCTGCTTAACGAGCGTCAACAGGGCGCAGAAGCTTTACTCCCACTCTCTCTCTGAAAGAAAATTCTAAACAGTTTTGCTTATGGGATTTGATTCAGATTATTCCTATTGCTTTCATTATTCAGATAGTAAGGGCTATCTGATTTTTTGTTGCCATTCTGTTGCCACGGAAACTGTATTTATAGGTTCGTCACTCGGGTGTATAAATCCTTTAATGCCCAGTTGGAAATATCAATTAGTGGCTCAAACATAAATGAGTTTAGGTGAATACTTTCAGGGGTAATAAGATTTACTTCTTCTATTACCGATATCTGTGCCGGCGTCAAGAATCTTTTAACTTGATTGAACCATTTTCTTGTTTGGTTACTGTCTGCATCCGAACATGCTTTACCATTTGAAATCAATGTGTTTTTCATAAATTTCTCAGTCAATAATCTAATTGCTATCGCAATAAATAACTTGTTGTCTAATAACACTTCATTAGTGTTATCTGCAACACAGGTATTAGCAACTCTTGTCACAGCGGTATAATAGTCTTCATCTGCCCCTGAAAAAGTTGTATTGTTAAGGAACGGGTTAATCAAATTCCACAAATCAGATATTTTTACTGTCAACGTGTCAAGCGGAGTTGTTTTTAAGTGCAAGAAACAGGTAAGCCTTGAATACTCAACCTCTTTTCCGCTATATTCACATAGATTTCTGTAAAAAGGTATGCTGGAAATCAGCAATTTTTTCTTATCGTCATTTATTATGTTTCCGTCCTTGATATCCTTAATAACAACGTTTTTGAAAAAGTCCTTTTGGTATTTGAACTCAGTAATTGATACAATACCTTCTTCATCACGTTGGGCGATATAACAATGATTTCTTGCAACGCCCAATCTCAATTTTACCGTTCTATAGAAATCGAAATTATGTGTAAGAATTAGAAGGTCTATCCCCGATGTATTTCCAAGATCATTGAGATACTCGATGATGGCATATTTGTTCTTGTAGTCAAAAGAGTCTGCTATATCGTCTGCAACAATTAAAAACTGACCACCGCCAGCGGTTGCCTGCTGCCTAATACGCTCAAGATCAAACAGGATGTATAACAGGTAAAGAGCTCGTTTTTCGCCTGTACTCAACGATACCATTAAATCATCTTTTTTAAGCGTAGCACTTTGTTGGGCGATCATACCTCGTGTATATTTGAATGATAAATTGGGAGCTTCATCTTTCAATAAGAAATTTGCCTTGTTCTCAATTCGCACTTCAAATGGAACACGGAATCGTCTATTAAACTTGTTGACCACAGTTTGCCATCTTGCTGATTGTGCTGAAGCTTGCTCGTACAAAACTTTAATTTGGGCAGTATATTGCGAAATGTTGCGGTAATAATCATCGAAAGACATATCCAACTTTGAAAAGCAGTCCAACCAAGTTTGTACTTTTAATGCAGGTATATCGCTTAACGCAGGAATAATCTCACGATGGGCAACTATAATATCTCGAAGCCGTGAAACCTCGCCATTGGAGGTGAGCATTTTTTTCAGTTTTTGAAAAACAGTACTTAACTCCGGAGACGAATACAAACGGTCTAACTGCTCGTTTACTACAAAATTCCATTCTTCAAGTGAATGAATAACAGTTGTGCCATCTTTTAGACAGATAGTATGTTGGGCATTAAAGAGATTGTGTTTCGCCATCTCTTTGCCTAGTGTTTCTGCATTTCTATCAGTAAATCTGTCATTCAAAATAGGGTTATTTTCAAGCAATATATTAAGACTCGAAATATATTCCTCTATTGAATTTAGAAATTCCTGTTTACCATAAACCGCCATTGCCTTGTCGTTAAATAATTCTGAATATGTGCAATCATTCAGATATTCAAATGTTCGACGAGTAGCGTATAACTCGTTTAATTTTTCAAATATATCTGTCCAATCGGCAGTACCTGTTAGCCCTAAATCGGTAATAAGTTTGCCTTTTATTTGAGATTTGGTTAAGCCGGTTAATACTCGTAACTTCTCTTCAATTTGTATGATTTCACCACTAAATTGAGCCATAAGCACATTGTAAGCATTTCTTGTAGTTTCGTCAGCTAACAATGTGCTCACAGTTTCTTTGGTAAATTCAAACGAATTATTGAACGTATTTACAACATATATTCTATCTGTTGCCGTTGGCTGTGTTCTATTTGCGGAACTGTATACATATCGGCTCGTATAGTGCGTAACAGAATAATTGCTTACTACGTTTTGAAATATTCTATCACAAGTAGTTGCCCCTTTAGAAATATCATCAAAAACTTTAGAAAGTGAGCTTTTCATCACACCATTTGGTGCATATATCAAAGCTTTATTACAACGGGAAAAATTTATATTTTGCAAATTAAATTGCTTTAGTCCATAGCAATTTTTAAAATGTCCACTAAGCATAGTTATTCACTTCCATTAATAAAATATTTTCCAATACAGTTTGAACGATGTTATTTTCTGAATACAAATAAATACTCATGAGCAATCAACAAAAAATTATACTTCACACTATTTGTTTTCCAATATCCTGTAGCTTTACAGTTGTGCTGCTCTTTAATAATCAGCTCTTTTAGCTTAAATCCCACATCTTCAAAAATACGCATAACTTCAAAAGACATTGGGATCATGTGCCCTTTTTGGCGAGTATCGCCCATCAGCATGGCACAGAACTTGTCTTTTTTCAGCACACGGTAGCTCTCTTGGGCTACCGTTTCCATTTCTTCAAGAAAGTCTTGGACTTTCAAATGAGACAAATCTTCCTCTATATTTTCGCTGTACTGGATAATATCGGCATACGGCGGATGAGTACAGATAAGATCAATGCTGTTATCCGGAACAAAGTCCAAATGACGTGCATCACCTTTGTATATATAAACCTCACCATTCGCACCCTCGTGCTCGAAATCTACCTTTTCTCTGCAACGTGCAAGGGCAACATCATTAACATCAACACCTATGATGTTACGATTGAGTAATTTTGCTTCAACAAGCGTTGTGCCACTCCCGGCGAACTGATCGAGAACTAAATCTCCCTCTTGGGAATATCTGAGCAGAATATTTCGTGGAATATACGGCGACCAATTCCCACGCCATTTTGCATCGTGCGTTGCCCAATCGCCACGTTTCGGGAAAGACCAATGTGTGGTCATTTCAAGCTCAAAATCTTCCGGCTCCCATTTTGTGATTTTTTTTGGTCATTATTTGAAAACCTATGTGATAATACCATTTTTCAAATCATTGATGTTATATATGTTATACATCATGTCAAAGGTTTCTTCAAGGTTATTACGGGCGCTTGTTCAGCCCTTACCGTCAGTAAACCAAACAAAGGCAAATCCATCAATTGTATCAGCCTCTGCAGCAAGCGTTTTATAGCTACGGACAGTTTCATTAAGCTTACTTCCGCCAGTGCAGAAATATCAATACCCCATTTATCAGTAATCTGATGTATGTACATCTCTTTGAAGTAGTTTATACCCTTTACAAAGTCAGTTTTTTTAATGAAGCTTTCTACCAAATCTTCCATCAAATGCCTGCCGCGATTTTTTCGACCATTGGAATCCAAGCCTGTTTCTACGCCTGTAACATAGTCAACGAGATTGTTTATGATGTGATTTGAAAGCAAGTCAAACAGACCTGTCTGCTCCATAAAATAGGAGTAACGCTCATAATGGGCGTTACTGTTCGGAGGATATTTTCCAAAGTCGAACTGATACAAATAACCGCTGTTTTTGTCCTGGCAGTATATTTCGTTTGCTCTAATCGCCAAGAGCAGAGGGATACATTTTAAAACTCCGGGATATTTTTTGATAAGTGCCTTAAAATCATCCTTGATATTCTTAGAGCCGATAAGAGAATTGAGAATATTTAGCTCGACCTTGATACCATCAACATTGCGATGGACTTTTTCAAAATCAATATAATAACCATAATCTGCAATACTGTCACGGAAACCGACTAACTATGAATTAAAATTTCTTGCCATATTACCCCCTTCTTCCTCCGAAACCTGCCGTAGAGATAATCTTAAAGATGTCCCTATCTGCTTCAAGCAATTCTTCGATGATATTACCAAACATATACGCATCTGATCGATTTGTTTTTTCTTGTACCGCCAACAATTCCATTAAAACATATAGAAATTCGACATTATATTCGCCAAATGTGTTAAGCGGAAAATACTGTGCAATATTAATCTCGTTCTCGCCCTTCTCTATTAACACTTTCAAAGTATCAAAATGGTTATTAGTAAGGGGAACATAGGTGTTCCAACAATTTTGAATAGCTTCCAAATACTGTTTTGTGAGTACTTCGTTTCCTTGCATTTTCATGAGAATATCAACTACCCAATGAATATGCTTCGGTGTACGAATTCGCATGCCGTCCTTCTTGTACTTGATTACAATGTCGAATTGAGACAAAGCACCTTGAAAAACATAAATGATATAATCGTCAAAGACAAATTCTATTATTGCCTTTTTGGTCCCATTATCTATACGTTGTGTTCCTTCTCGAATTTTCATAGTCGCCCCCCCACTTTAAAAATTGCTAATAAGCAATTCCTTAATTTTCCCTCTTGCTTTGCTGTTACAGTTAATCATACGAGTCGCTTCAACACGCTTAATTCGATGAGAGGAATAGATATTGTCAAAGAAATCATCTTCTGTATTGGAGTTCTTGGGATCAGAATTGCTGATAACCATCTTTGCACCTCTCTGATGCATATCATCAATAAATCTCGCAAGCTCTATCTGTTCTTCATCGTTAAACAAGTTTTCAGTATATGCGGTAAAACTCGCAGTATCGGTGATAGGACGATAAGGAGGGTCGAAATAAACAAAGGTGTTTTCATCAATGAAGTCTGCTGACTTTCTATAATCACCGCATACAATGGTTACGTTCTGAAGTTTCTCTGATACCGCACAAAGATTATCTTCATCACAAATCATCGGATTTTTATAAGAGCCCATTGGAACATTGAAAAGTCCTTTTTTATTCACACGGAACAGACCGTTGAAGCAGGTTTTATTAAGGAAAATCATCAATGCTGCTTTTTCGATATTGATGGTTTCGTCTCCATT
>ENA-OOVY01000223-OOVY01000223.1-human-gut-metagenome-genome-assembly--contig:-NODE-223-length-9844-cov-2.948018_pt1 | contig 9844 bp, 9 predicted proteins | sample MGYA00241400_ERZ501307 | MGnify/ENA primary metagenome ERZ501307 (study PRJEB25962, sample SAMEA2042364) | human gut metagenome | biome: human gut; feature: human-associated habitat; material: faeces... | reverse complement strand
CTGTCTCTTTATTTCGTTAACTTGATTGTTATACGGTGCAATAATTCCTATGCTGCCGGGAGCGGACTCTATTTTAGGCAATACCTCTGTTGTAAGGATATCAATTTGGCGTTGATTCATGTGTTCTCTCGAATGATTGCCGATTGAAGTTTTGATAACAGACAGAACATTAGATTCGCCGCAATCTTTCGTCATAATTACAAGATTGTCGTTATAGAACTTTTGATTGCAAAAATTTATGATTTTCGGGTGACACCTGTAATGTTCTCGGAGGAGTGTCCTCGGAGCATTTGGGATAACTTTGCATAGCGAAGAGAGAAAACTGTTTTCTGCAAAGTTATAGTCCTGCGGGAGCTCAAAAGATTTAAAAATAGCATCGGCGATTTTTCGGTCTTCGTCGGTTATAACATTCGGCAACTGTTTGGAGTCTCCCACTATTACCGCATGCTTGGCATTTGAGAGAGCCAATGCCCCGGTTGGGATATCAACCTGAGAGGCTTCATCCATTATTGCATAGTCAAATTTAGCCCTGGAGTATAAACTGCTTCGAGATGAAAATGTTGTGCTGAGTATCACAGGATATTCAGCTTGAAATTCGTAAGGCTTTTTCCAGAAATCATCTCCTATAAAAATTGGGCGGCTTTCATTTTTTGAATATTTAATATACAATCGGTGCTTCAGATATTGCATCGACTTTGTCTGCATATCATTCAGAAGCTGGTGTGCGTTTATATTTTTCAGAGAGTTTTCAATAGAGCTGATTCTTCTTTGCAGCTCTTCTTCTTTGGCTCTGTAAAAAAGTGCATGGAGAGCCGATATTATATGCTCGGGCTTGTTTTTATAAAAATCCCACTTGCACATACCAAATCTGAATCTGCTTCTCAGCTTGAAAATCAGCGGGATTTTTTTGTCGTTGTCGGCGTATCGCTGACATATTTCCCAAAGCTTGAGAATATCGGAGGATTTAACCGTTCTGCGCATCATTATCATTGAACGATCCGGCAAATCGGTTTCTGTGATATATTGTTCAAAGTGGTATTGTTCGGTGATGATTTGGTTGAGCTCCTGTCTTGCCTCGGCGAGATTTGACTGCATCTCAAACACGTTTTGAAGCTGTTCGGAGAGCCTGCCTATTTCTTCAATGAACTCCGGCTGTTCTGCCTCGCGGAAAAACCATCCGCTGAAATCGGGATATGAATCTGTTTGGGATGTCAAGAACTTGGTTTTGTTAGAGGATCTGCCGAGTGAAGCGATAATAAATTCAAGCCCGTATTCCGAAAACTTTTCGTATATATTCTGTATCGCAGAATTGTTGTTAGACACGACCTGCACAGTTTTGCCCGAGATGATAATGTTCGCGATGATATTAAGTATCGTTTGCGTCTTTCCGGTTCCCGGAGGTCCTTCGATAACACTGAGCTTATTTTCTAACGCATTCTTTACGGCTTTGAACTGACTCGCATTGCAGCCGAACGGGAAAATAAGATGCGTCGGCTTTGCTAAAGCGGCAGTGTAAAGAGTAGGATTCAAGTAATACGCCAGCACTGATGTTTCGTCGATGAAATCTATTCCGGCATACTGAATCGGCAAAAGCTTCTCTCCGGTTTCTGCTTTCAATTTACAGAGTTCCGCCGACCTTTTAAGATAGTCAAGGACATTTTTTGCGGTCTCATCATCAAGAACAGACTTTTCTATTTGCAAATCATCTTCACTGTAATTGCGCGCGGAGCCGTTCTCAAAGCAAATGTGCCAATAACGCTGATTTATATCGGTAAAAACATAGATGGCGCGTATGCCCCAAAGCGAAATCCCGTTGTGTGATATGTGATAATTCAGCGGATCCAGAACTACTGGGTCTTTCAGCCAATGAATATTTTCTGAGTTATATGAATATGTCTTTTGATTTTTAAAGGTTACCTCATACTTTTGGGTTATGGCGTTGTATTTCAGCTCGGTAATGTCTTCGGTAATTATCCGCCCGTTGGCGACTATCATATGTTTGCTTGAGTTCACACGTTTCACCGCCTGCATTAATGTCTGTGAAACAATTATACATCAATCTTGCCTGATTTGAAATAACTTTTGTTGACAAAATGTTGACAAAATAAAGAAAAGCCTTCACGCTTGAAAACGTAAAGGCTTTTTGGCAAATGACTCTAATTTTGATAGAAACCCGTTAAGGGGGTGCAATTACGGTTTGGAGGGGGTGCATTTTCGATGTTAGGGGGGTGCAGTTCTTTGCCAAAGGAAGAGGAGCGCCTTCATGAAATAATGTGTTAAGGGAAAATATTTTTTGTTAAAATGCGTATGTTTTTTCTCTACATCCCTTGCAAAACAGAAAGAAACGCGATATAATATGACCGGAAGAACCGAATCGGTCATATTTAAGGAGGCGTGAGCTTGGCTTTTACCGATTACGAGACCGAGCAGCTCCGCAAGGCGTTGCTGAAGGAAACGAGACATTGTGCTGTCACGCTGGGGATGAAGAAAACCTCCGTGGATCAGCTGACGAAGGCTGTCGGCATTGCGAAGGGCTCGTTCTATAAATTCTACGAATCCAAGGAAATGCTTTTCTTCGCGGTTTTGGAGAACATTCACTCCGAGCTTTACGGAGTGGCTGACCATGCACTGAGCGAAACTGACGGCTTGCCGCCGTCGGAGCGTGCGGCAAAGGCGGTTCTTGCCGTCTGCCGGAGGCTGTCCGATACCGGCGACATGGTTTTCATTGAAAACGATGCGAAGCTGCTTTTGCAGAGACTGCCGGAGGACGTCAAAAATGTCCATTACCACGATGACGAGACGCACATCCGCCAGCTTTTGGAGAAATATGACCTTGTGCCGAATCGCGGCATCTCTTTGGCTGCCGCCACGGTGCGGGGACTGATCTTGACTGTTTCCCACAAGGAGCAGATTGGAGAACTGTACCCGCAGGTGCTGGAAACGCTGGTGTACGGCGCTTGCAGGGAGTTATTTGAATAAGACAAAATGCCGCAGAGGTGCGGCTTTTCCACGGCGGGGCGGTTAGCTGCATCTAACCGCAAAACCGCACAAGCATCGGTTAGCTATTTCCCGCAGATAAAAGGACGGCTATGAAAGGACGAAAGAATTTCTGGGACAGAGATGCCGGTTGGTACGATCGCTTCAGCCGAGTGTGTAAAAATGGAGGTGTGATATGTCATTCTTTGAAAACACCCGCAAGCCCGTGGGCTTTGGCGGGAAGCTCATGGTCGCCATGATGAACCTGGGGCACAGTCCTGTGGCCCGGTGGGGGCTTCAATTTCTGAATGCTGCGCCGGACGCCAAGGTGCTGGACTGCGGCTGCGGCGGAGGGGCGAACATCAAGAGACTTCTGAAAAAATGCCCGGAGGGTATTGTCAAGGGCATTGACTATTCCCCCGTCAGTGTGGAGAAATCCAAAAAGGTCAACGAGGCCGCCATCGCGGAGGGTCGCTGCGCCGTTCTGCAAGGCAGCGTGGCGGATATGATCTTTGCAGGCGACTGGTTCGATGCGGTAACGGCCTTTGAAACCGTCTATTTCTGGCCCGATCTGCCGCAGTGCTTCCGGGAGGTTTACCGGGTGCTGAAGCCCGGCGGGACATTTCTCATCTGCAACGAAAGCAACGGCGATACGGACAAGGACAAGAAGTGGACGGAGATCATCGGCGGCATGACCATCTACAAGGACATTGAATTAAAGGCGTATCTGGAGCAGGCGGGCTTTCACGAGGTGCAGATACACAAAAAGAAAAGCTGGCTCTGCATTACGGCGTGGAAATGAGGGGCTAAATCATGAGTATCTTTGCATCTATCTTACGCAGCGTATACAAGCTCTCCGGCGCGAAAAAGGCGTTCGCCTTGCCGGAGGATGCACTGCGAAAGGAAATTGAAAAGCAGAACCGGCATCGTGGCGTTTTTACGCCCACCGACCGCAAGGCATATTATGAAACGATCGCGGTAAACGGCTTTCCCTGCCTGATCGTGCGAGAGCATCCGAAGCCGTCCGAGCGCGCGATTCTCTATTTCTTTGGCGGCGGCATGGTGATCGGCCCGGACAAAGGCGACCTGCCTGTGATGCGCAAGCTCTGCCGCGAGACCGGCTGTGATGTGTGGTTTCCGTTTTACCCGCTCTGCATGGAGCACTGCATTACTGAAACATACGCGATGGTGTACGAATGTTATCGAAAAATGATTGCACTGTATGGCGGCGGAAATGTCAGTACTTGCGGCTTTTCCTCCGGCGGTGCGTTGGCTCTGGGGATCGCGGCGCACAACAACGCGCAGCCCGAGCCGCTGCCGCAGCCACGGCATATCGTCGCCGTATCTCCCGGCGAAGTGCCGTGGAACGACGCGGAAAAGGCGCGGATGCAGGCGCTCAATGAAAGGGATGTTTCCATCGACTATGCCTTTATGGTGACGGTGGAAAAGTTCATGCGGCATGGCTGCGAGAATGTGCCGGACTATATGCTCTCCGGCTCCCGGGGAGATTTTACCGGCGTAGGCGATATCCACTTCTTCTATTCTGCCGACGAGGTGCTCTACGGCGCATTGCCGGACTTTGAGGAAGCCTGCAAACGGGCAAATGTCCCCTATACGGTGTCCGCCCGCCCGAAGATGGTGCATTGCTACTGTATGCTGCCGATCTTCAAGGAGGCAAAGGAGGACTTTGCGAAAATCGTGGACATTTTGAAAAAATGAGATCGGAAACGGTCGTGTGATGATTGAAACACGGAGGAAGAACCATGGAACGAAAAGAAGCCATTCGCGGTGCGTACCGAATGACGGGCGGAAACAGTTTTTATGACGGCATGATCACCTGCTCTACTCTGAGCGGGAAAGCGGTGTGCCGCTTGGTGTGGGCAATGAACAAGGCGGAAAACGACGCCTATCTGGAAAAGGCAATGTCCGGTATTCCGGAGCATTTCTCCGGCAAGCTGCTGGAAGTGCCGGTGGGAACAGGGATTCTGACCATGCCGGTTTATCAGACTATGCCGGAGGCGGACATTACCTGTCTCGATTATTCGCCCGATATGATGAGGCAGGCACGGGAAAAGGCTGACCGCCTGCACCTGAAAAATGTAACCTTCCGGCAGGGAGATGTGGGAGCACTCTCCTATGCAGACGACACCTTCGACATCGTTTTGTCGCTGAACGGCTTTCATGCTTTTCCGGACAAGGAAGCCGCCTATCGGGAGGTTTTCCGGGTTTTGAGACCCGGCGGGACATTCTGCGGCTGCTTTTATGTGATGGGCGAGCACAAGCGGACGGATTGGTTTGTCCGGCATGTTTATGAAAAGGCAGGTTTTTTCACACCGCCCTATGAGACGGTTTCCAGTCTGAAAGCACGGCTGGATGGAATGTATACGGATGTGGACATGGGAAACCTGAAAAGCATGGCATGGTTTGTCTGCCGAAAAGCGGGTTAAATCTGAGATGGTCTCATGCACGCAAGAAAGAACAAGGAGGGAGGCAATCAGATGAAGGACAACGAGCTTCTATTCGACCGCAAAAGCCATGTGCTGTATTCAAAGCCTTGCAAGAAAGAAATCCTGGCGAAAATCGCCCTGCACTATCCGGAAGCAGAGCGGGAGACAGTATGGGAAAAGGTGCAGCGGCAGTACGCGGTCTTTCTCTCCGACTGGCGCACCGACTTGGGCGGCAAAAAGAACTTCCACAACGGCGTAGGCGGCACCTACGACTGCATCGCCATCATGAGCTATTATGTGGTCTGCAAAGCAGTTACTTCGTTCCGTGAAATCGAAGAGATGGAGGAAAATCTGATTCTTCCGACTTTCCGCAAGCTGAAATTTGTGGACTGCAACAAGCCGTTCTGGAGGAAGCTGATGTACAAGGCGTTTGTTCGTGCGAAAAGCGGCTGCGACAAATGGCACGATTACGAGATGTCGGTTGCGCCTTATGAAACCGACAAGCCTATTTATTATGAGTTTACATCGTGTCCGGCAGCGGAGTTTGCCATCCGGCACGGCCTTACGGATATTATGCCCGCCCTGTGCAATGTGGACTATGCGTCCATGGAGCTGCTCCACGCAAGGCTGGTGCGGACGACTACCTGCGTGGACGGCTGCCGATGCGACTATACCATCTGCGGCGATAAAGACCCATATTTGAAGGAGCATCCCGAATACCGGGATGAGGCGGGGTTCAGAAAGAACAAATAATACTGCAATGCAAAGGCGGTGAGACAAATGGAAACCTTTCTTGGAATCATGATCCCTTTCTTGGGTACAACGCTGGGCGCGGCCTGCGTGTTCTTTATGAAAAAATCCCTTGGCGATCTGGTGCAGCGCGCCCTTGCGGGCTTCGCCGCCGGGGTGATGGTGGCGGCGTCGATATGGAGTCTGCTGATCCCCGCCATCGAGCAGTCGGAGGGCATGGGCAAGCTGTCCTTCCTCCCTGCCTTTATCGGCTTCTGGGCCGGCGTGCTGTTTTTGCTCCTGCTCGACCATCTGATTCCCCACCTTCATGTGGGAAGCAATCAGGCGGAGGGACCGAAAAGCAAGCTCGGGCGCACCACCATGATGGTGCTGGCTGTTACCTTACATAATATCCCGGAGGGAATGGCAGTCGGCGTGGTGTATGCAGGCTTTCTTTCGGGAAATACGCAGATTACTGCGGCAAGCGCACTGGCGCTGTCCCTCGGCATTGCCATTCAGAATTTTCCCGAGGGGGCGATCATCTCCATGCCGCTCCGGGCGGAGGGCGAGAGCAAGGGCAGGGCGTTTCTCGGCGGCGTGCTCTCCGGCGTGGTGGAGCCTATCGGCGCGGTGCTGACGCTTCTCGCGGCGCAGCTGGTGATCCCGGCGCTGCCGTATTTTCTGAGCTTTGCGGCGGGCGCCATGCTCTATGTGGTGGTGGAGGAGCTGATCCCCGAAATGTCACAGGGAAAGCACTCCAACATCGGCACGATTTTCTTTGCCGTGGGCTTTAGCGTCATGATGACGCTGGATGTGGCGCTGGGATAAGGAAGTAAATGATGATTTTACAGGTGATTTTGGAAGGCATAGGACTTGGCGTTCTGCTCATTTTGGTTTGCGCCATCGGTATCCGCAAGGGCGCGGTGGGCATGGTGCATCTTTACAGCCAGGAGGTGCAGGAGCGGTGCGTAACGCTGGGACTTACAACACACGCGAAAATCAAGCGAAATGCTTTGATTTTCAAAGCTGTCTGCGTTCCCGGTTATATTGCCTATGTGCTGGTCTGCGTCTATGCGGTGAACGGTGCGCGGGGTTTTCTTGCGGGCTTCTGGCAGCTGCTGGTCATACTGTCCGTTATGAATCTCATAGACCGATTTTGGGTTGACGGCTATTGGGTAGGACATACGAACGCATGGGAAATTCCGGGAACGGAAGACCTGAAACCCTACATTACAGCCAAGGATAAGGGCAAAAAGTGGCTGTTCGGCACAATTGGTATGGCGGTCATTTCGGCAGCACTGGCGGCGATTATGATGCTTTTTATGAAAATATGAGGTGATAGAAATGCTGTTTCAAACATATGGCGACAGGAGGAATCCTGCCGTGCTGTTCTTTCATGCAATGGGTGTGACAGGAGCGAGCAGCGAACCGATTGCGAGGTATTTGCAGGATCGATATTTCTGCATCTTGCCCACCTCCACCGTTTACTGCGAGGGGCAGAAATATGTCAGCAAGCTGGACGAAATACGGCAGGTGGAGGACTTTCTGCATCGACAGGGCGTGGAGCGGCTGGCGATGGTGGTCGCTTCTTCCATCGGTGCAGACCTTGCCATGGCGTTTCTGACGCAGACGAAGCTGCCCGTGGAGCACGCTTTCTTTGACGGCGGGCAGTTTGCGCAAATCGGAAAAGGTACGCGCCGTATCATGACGCCGTTTCTGTATTTTGCCATCAAGAGCCTATATTGGTCGAAGGGCGGTACGCTGAAAAAGATACTGTGGTGTGACGACGATTCCATAAAGCCGTATTTTATAGCCGCAGGGAAAAATCTGACCTATACAAATTTGCGGCGGCAGATTTCGGACAGTCTGGAGGATAAACCCTTTCCGCCGCTTTCAAAAGAATTGCAAAAACATACCTATTTCGAGTTTGGCAGTATAGAAGATCATTTCAAATACCGTCAAGCAGTGATGGAAGCCTACCCCTGCGGCCATTATCCCGTGTTTGAGGGATACAATCATATGCAATATCAGATACGCGATCCAAAGGGGTTCGCCGAAATGCTGGCACACATCGCCGAGCGTGACTGTATGCCGGAACTGCCATTTATCAGAAAGTGAGTGATACCCATGAAATACAAAATCGAGAAAAACACCGTACAGGAGACGCTGATCATTCCGCTGTATGCGCGGAAGGTCTGCTCAGAACTATACCCGAATCTCTACCGGGACGAAACAGCGGTTCGCCTGATTGACGAGATCGACTACGATTTTTCAGAGGCGGAGAAAAACTCCCGCAGCCTGATGCAGCGCTTCGGTTCACTGGAGGTGGCCATGCGGCAGAATGACCTTGCTTTTGAGGTGCGGGATTATCTGAAATCTCACCCCAATGCGGCGGTGGTCAATCTGGGCTGCGGGCTGGACAGCACCGGAAGAAGCTGCGACAACGGCAGCTGTAAAATTTACAATCTGGACTTTCCCGATGTCATAGCCGTGCGTAACGAGCTTTTGCCCGCCGGGGAGCGTGAGGAAAATATCCCATGCGATTTGAACAATACCGAATGGTTTAGAAAAATTGACTCTTCAAACGGCGCGGTATTCTTTTCCTCCGGGGTGTTCTACTACTTTTTGACGGAGCAGGTCAAGGCGCTGGTACAGCAAATGGCAGACGCTTTTCCGGGCAGCGTGCTGGTATTTGATGCGGCGAACCGGACGGCGGTGAAGATGATTGCAAAAACATGGCTCAAAAGCGCGAAAATCAAGGATGTGGGCGCGTATTTCGCGGTTTCCGACGCTCCCAAAGAGATCGGCGCGTGGGACAGCCGTTTGCAGGTCTCCAGCCGGGGCTATATGCTGGGCTACACCGATTTGAAAGACCCATCCGTCAGCGGCTTTTTCCATTTTCTCGCCAGAGTCGGTGACGGAATGATGAAGATGCAGATTGTAAAGATCAGATTTGGAGGCAAGCAATGAAAATTCTGGTATATGGTGCAGGTGTTTTAGGGTGCAATCTGGCAAGGAATCTGTTTCACGCCGGAAAGGATGTGACCCTGCTTGCCCGGGGAAACTGGGCAGAGGAAATCAGGAAGAACGGACTGCGGATCAAGGATCAATTCTCCCTCCGCACATCGGTCAGCCGCATTCCGGTGGTGACCGCGCTTGCACCGGATGCAGCATACGATGTGATTTTTGTGGTTCTGCGCTATACACAGTTGGATTCCGTTCTGGACACGCTACGAACGAACCGGACGAAGAACATCGTTTTTGTGGGTAACAATGTGCAGGCAAGAGCGCTGGCGGCGGCACTGCCGGAGAAAAATGTCTTGTTTGCCTTTGCGCTCTCTGCCGGGCATCGGGAACCTGACCGGGTCGTTTCTATCGACCTGAAAAAAATCACCATTGGGCAGTTGCGTGGGGCGGTCTCCAATGCGGAACTGATCGGAGAGATTTTCGGCGGTACCAAATTCAAGGTCGTCTATGAGCCGAATATGGAGGACTATCTGCTCTGCCATGCGGCCTTTGTGATGCCTGCGGCCTTCGCCTGCTATAAAACAGACGGCGACCTGAAAAAGCTTAGGAGAAATACGGTGTACCTTGGACGGGTGATCGATGCCAATATTGAGGGCTACCGTGCAATACGCAATGCTGGACACGACATTTTGCCAAAGACGGATGCCGAATTTGAGAGCGAAAAA
>ENA-OOVY01000220-OOVY01000220.1-human-gut-metagenome-genome-assembly--contig:-NODE-220-length-10103-cov-2.500894_pt1 | contig 10103 bp, 6 predicted proteins | sample MGYA00241400_ERZ501307 | MGnify/ENA primary metagenome ERZ501307 (study PRJEB25962, sample SAMEA2042364) | human gut metagenome | biome: human gut; feature: human-associated habitat; material: faeces... | reverse complement strand
ACTCCTCCTTCCCGAAGGAGGAGAATGGAGATACTACCGACTTTTAATCAATTTGGGTGAAGGTAGTATTATAATATCATTAATCTGATAAAATAGAACATGGCTGGACTGAAATCATTAGCAAAAGATACTGCGATTTATGGATTGAGTAGTATTGTCGGTCGATTCCTCAATTATATGCTGGTACCGTTGTACACAGCAGTCTTACCGGCTTCTTCCGGAGGCTATGGAGTAGTATCAAATGTCTATGCATTTACAGCTTTGATGCTCGTGCTGCTCACGTTCGGTATGGAAACGGGTTTCTTCCGCTTTGCCAATAAATCAGGGGAAGATCCGATGAAAGTGTATGCAAACTCTTTGCTTTCAGTAGGCGGGGTATCCTTGATTTTCGTCCTTCTCTGTCTACTGTTCCTGCAACCGATCGCCAATCTGCTGGATTATGGCAATCATCCCGAGTTTATAGCGATGATGGCTATGGTGGTGGCTTTGGATTCTTTCCAGTGCATTCCTTTCGCCTACTTACGTTATAAGAAAAGACCGATTAAGTTTGCGGCTATTAAATTGCTTTCCATTATCGGTGGAATCGGCTTGAATCTGTTCTTTCTGTTGCTCTGTCCGTGGCTGAATGTTCATTTTCCGGCAACGGTTTCCTGGTTTTATGATCCGGATTATCTGGTAGGTTATATTTTCATCAGCAATCTGATTATTTCGGCAGTGCAGATGTTCTTCTTTATTCCTGAATTGAGAGGCTTTGCTTATAAGTTGGACAAGGCACTGCTAAAACGAATGGTAGTATATTCTTTCCCGGTGTTGATTCTGGGGCTGGTCGGTATTCTGAATCAGACGGTGGATAAGATGATTTATCCGTTTCTTTTCGAGGATCGTCAGGAAGGACTGGTCCAGTTGGGCATTTATGCGGCTACCAGTAAGATTGCTATGGTAATGGCTATGTTTACGCAGGCTTTCCGTTATGCATACGAACCCTTTGTTTTTGGAAAAGACAGAGAAGGGGACAATCGTAAAATGTATGCGGCTGCAATGAAATATTTCCTCATCTTCTCATTGTTGGCTTTCCTTGCCGTGATGTTCTATTTGGATTTGTTGCGCTATCTGGTGGCAAGAGGATATTGGGAAGGGTTGGGAGTAGTGGCTGTTGTGATGCTTGCAGAAATATGTAAGGGAATCTATTTCAATCTTTCCTTTTGGTATAAACTGACGGATGAAACACGTTGGGGGGCTTATTTCTCACTGATAGGATGTGCCATTATTGTGGTGATGAACATTGTGTTTGTGCCTGTGTATGGTTATATTGCTTCTGCGTGGGCTTCTGTTGCCGGATATGGGGTGATTATGCTGTTGTCCTATTGGATGGGACAGAAGAAGTATCCGATTCAGTATGACTTGAAAAGTCTGGGACTTTATATCCTGCTTGCTGCGGTACTGTATGTGATTGGCGAACAAGTGCCGATTTCTGATCTTGTGCTCCGTCTGGCTTTCCGTACTGTGCTTTTATTGTTGTTTGTAGCATACATCGTCAAGAAAGATTTGCCGTTAAGTCAGCTACCTGTTATTAATCGATTTATAAAGAAGAAATAACTTATGAAGACAGATGAACGTAATAAATTCGCCATAAAGTCCTTTTTAGGCGAATATCTGGATTTGAGAAAGGATAAGGATAATGAACTGGCAACAGTTGATTCTATCCGTAAAGGTGTGGAGTTCAAGGGGGCGAACCTGTGGATTCTTATCTTTGCCATTTTCATGGCGTCACTTGGCTTGAACTCTACCGCCGTGATAATCGGTGCCATGTTGATTTCTCCGTTGATGGGGCCTATCATGGGAGTAGGGCTTTCTGTCGGCTTGAACGACTTCGAACTGATGAAACGTTCTTTAAAGAGTTTTCTTATTACGACCGCTTTCAGTGTGACGACGGCGACAATCTTCTTCCTTCTGGCGCCTATTGCCGGTTCGCAGTCAGAGTTGCTGGCCCGCACATCGCCGACAATTTATGACGTATTCATCGCACTTTTCGGTGGTCTGGCAGGTGTGGTGGCTCTTTCTACGAAAGAAAAAGGGAACGTGATTCCGGGTGTCGCTATCGCTACGGCATTGATGCCGCCGCTTTGTACGGCAGGTTACGGGCTGGCTTCCGGTAATCTGATCTATTTTCTGGGAGCCTTTTACCTCTACTTCATAAATTCCGTATTCATTAGCCTCGCAACTTTTATCGGTGTGCGTGTGATGCATTTCCAGCGGAAAGAGTTCGTTGATAAAAACCGTGAAAAGACGGTGCGTAAATATATCATCCTGATTGTGATTCTGACGATGTGCCCGGCTGTTTATCTGACATTCGGCATTATCAAAAGTACTTTCTATGAAGCGGCGGCCAACCGGTTTATCAACGAACAGTTGGGATTCGAGAATACGCAAGTGCTTGATAAAAAGGTCAGCTATGAACATAAGGAAGTCCGTGTTGTCCTGATCGGCTCGGAAGTGCCGGACGCTTCGATCTCCATAGCCCGCAGTAAACTGAAAGAGTATAAACTTGAAGATACCAAGCTGATAGTATTGCAGGGTATGAACAACGAAGCGGTGGATGTGTCTTCTATCCGTGCCATGGTAATGGAAGACTTCTACAAGAACAGTGAACAACGGCTTCAGGAACAGAAAGTCAAAATAACTCAACTGGAGACAACTCTCCAACAATATAAATCGTATGATGAAATGAGTCGTACACTGGTGCCGGAACTGAAGGTGCTTTATCCTTCTATCACTACGCTTTCCATTGCTCACTCGCTCGAAGTACGGGTAGATTCGATGAAAACGGATACGGTGACGCTGGCTGTCATGAAGTTTGCCAAACATCCGACGAATACGGAGAAAGAGAAAATCAGCGAGTGGCTGAAAGCCCGGGTAGGGGCGAAAAAGTTGAGGTTGATTACCGAATAAAGAATCTAAAAATAATAGCATGAAATTCAGACTGACCGCAGTTATTGTCCTTGCTCTTTGCTTGTCGAATGCTTTTGCCGATGAGGGAATGTGGCTATTGGGAAATCTTAAGAAGAATAAGCAAACAGACCGGGTAATGAGAGAACTTGGTTTGCAGATGCCTGTAAATAAATTATATAATCCGAAGAAGCCGTGTCTGGCGGATGCCGTTGTCAGTTTCGGTGGCTTTTGTTCGGGAGTAGTCGTATCGGAAGACGGGTTGGTGTTCACCAATCATCATTGCGGTTTCAGTAGTATCCAGCAGCATTCTTCGGTAGAACATGATTATCTGAAAGACGGTTTTGTGGCCCGTAGCCTCGAAGAAGAACTGCCGAATCCCGAGTTATATGTCCGTTTCCTGCTTCGTACGGAAAATGTGACCAAGCGGGTATTGTCTGCCGCCAAACACGCCAAGACGGAATCCGAGCGGCGGGTGGCAGTCGATTCTGTGATGAATGTAATCGGGATGGAAGTATCGGAAAAGGACTCCACGTTGACGGGTATTGTTGACGCCTACTATGCGGGAAATGAGTTCTGGCTGTCTGTTTACCGTGATTATAATGATGTCCGTCTGGTATTTGCTCCCCCTTCCTCTGTCGGTAAGTTCGGGTGGGATACGGACAACTGGATGTGGCCGCGTCATACGGGCGATTTCAGCGTATTCCGTATCTATGCGAACACTCAGAACGGTCCGGCGGATTATTCTCCGGACAATGTGCCCTATCATCCCGAATATGTAGCTCCTGTCTCTTTGGAAGGATATAAGGAAGGCTCTTTCTGTATGACGCTCGGTTATCCGGGGAGTACGGAGCGTTATCTCTCTTCGTATGGTATCGAGGAGATGATGAACGGCATCAATCAGGCTATGATTGACGTGCGTGGAGTGAAACAGGCTATTTGGAAGCGGGAAATGGACCGTCGTCCGGACATCCGTATCAAGTATGCCTCAAAGTACGATGAGAGCTCTAATTACTGGAAGAATAGTATCGGAACCAATAAAGCGATCCAACACCTGAAAGTGCTGGAAAAGAAACGTGCTGCTGAGGCTGCACTGCGCGAATGGATTCAGGCGCATCCCGAAGAAAGGGAGAAACTTATTCGTTTATTCTCTTCCCTGGAGCTGAATTATGGCAATCGTCGTGAGATAAACCGTGCCTTGGCTTATTTCGGTGAAGCATTTATCAATGGTCCTGAATTGGTTCAGCTTGCGCTTGAAATTCTGAACTTCGACTTTGAGGCGGAAGAAAAGCAAGTGGTAAGCCGTATGAAGAAGCTGTTGGAAAAGTATGACAACCTGGATACTGCCATTGACAAGGAAGTCTTTGCCGCCATGCTGAAAGAGTATCAAACGAAAGTGGACAAGAAGTATCTTCCCGCTATGTACGATAAGATCGACACGCTCTATAACGGGAATATCCAAGCCTATGTAGACTCCTTGTATGCAACATCCAATATAACCTCGCCTAAAGGTTTGAAACGCTTCCTGGAACGGGATACGACGTATAATCTGATTGAAGACCCTGCCGTATCTTTGAGTCTTGACCTGATTGTGAAATATTATGAGATGAACCAGAGTATTTCCGAAGCTTCCGAGCAGATCGAACAGGGAGAGCGCTTATTCAATGATGCCATGCGCCGTATGTATGCCGACCGCAATTTCTATCCCGACGCCAATTCGACCATGCGGCTCAGTTTCGGGACGGTCAGTGGTTATTCTCCTTTCGACGGGGCTACTTACGGCTATTATACAACAGTGAAAGGTATCTTTGAGAAGGTAAAAGAGCATGCCGGAGACATTGACTTTGCCGTGCAGCCGGAACTCTTGTCTTTATTATCTTCCCGCGACTTCGGCAGGTATGCCAACGAACAGGGATATATGAATGTCTGCTTTATCTCCAACAATGATATAACAGGAGGAAACTCCGGCAGTGCCATGTTCAACGGTAAGGGAGAGTTGCTCGGTCTGGCGTTTGACGGCAATTGGGAAGCCATGAGCAGTGATATTGTATTTGAACCCGATTTGCAACGATGTATCGGTGTGGATGTGCGTTATATGCTCTTTATTATCGAGAAATACGGGAAAGCGGGGAATCTGATAAAAGAATTAAAAATAAGGTGAGTTTGATATAACTTCATTCTCATGCTTCTCCTTCCTTTCCAAAGGAAGGGAAGCATAATCATTAAGTTTATATTGAACTCACCTTATAAAAGGTTATGTAAACGTTTTTGGTACAACTTTTTTAAAGAAGTAACCATTCCCTCAAAAGGGGAATTCTATGGTTTTTGCTTTGAAAGTTTTTATTTCTTTGGTTTTCTGCGTGCCCACCCTTCTTCACTGAAGTCTGGTTCTTTGTCTTTAAAGAATTCCTGCCAGTCGTCTTTCTTTTTTGGACCGCGAGCATCCGAATAGCCTCGTTCTGCACGACTCGGTTTTTCTTTTTTGCCGGATTTTGGACCTTTGGTAGAAGCATCTTTTGTTTTTCTATCTTTATTGTCGTAGCGTGGAGTACGATCTTCTCCTTTGCCGAATCGTTTTCCGCCTTTGCGTTCACTTGAACCGTTTTCATGTCCTTTTCCGCCTTCTTCACTAGATACTTCTACTACGACTTTCCGTCCGTTCCATTTCGCACGGCTTAGAGCTTTTACGACATTGATAGCCTCTTTTTCGGGAACTTCAAAGAAAGAGAAGTTCTGCATTAAGTCAATACGTCCTAATTCAATGCGTCCACGTGTATTGCTATTCAGCAAACCGATGAGGTCACTGGGGAAGAAACTGTCCGTTTTGCCCAAGTTAATGAATAAACGGTTGAAGCCCGGAGCAGCTTTCCGGCTTCTTTTTTCGAAACCACCTTCTTTTCGGTCACCTCTTCCGGTACGTTCGCCACGGCTATCGGTCGGTACTTCTATCTCTGCGCGGTTGCGGTAATATTCGGCAAAGCGGTTAAATTCGTGAGAAACCATTCGTTTAATCAAGTCTTCCTTACTTAACCATTCTAGCTTACGGTAAATATCGGGCATGAATTCAGAAATCTCCTCTTCGTTTACTTTTACTTTCTCGAGGTCGTCAATTACTTTAAGTAACTGTTTCTGGCAAATTCCTGCTGCAGTCGGCATTTCTCCGGGAATAAACTTCTTGCCGATAATACGTTCAATCTCACGCATTTTCCCTTTCTCACGCAGGTTGATAATGGCGATAGAAGTACCTGTCTTGCCGGCACGTCCTGTACGTCCGCTACGGTGAGTATAGCTTTCCGTATCATCCGGCAATCCGTAATTGATGACGTGTGTCAGGTCGTCCACGTCCAGCCCGCGGGCAGCTACGTCCGTAGCAACGAGCAGTTGCAGGTTACGGATACGGAATTTCTGCATCACGGCGTCACGTTGTGCCTGTGACAATTCACCGTGCAATGAGTCGGCATTATAACCTTCCTGCATCAGTTTATCTGCAATTTCCTGTGTTTCCTTACGTGTGCGGCAGAAAATGATACCGTAAATTTGCGGATAATAGTCTACGATACGCTTCAGTGCTTCATACTTATCTTTAGCATGAACGGTATAGGCAACGTGCTTTACGTTGCTGGTACTTTCATTCTTGCGGCCGATAGTGATTTCTTTAGCGTTGCGCAGATAGTTCTTTGAGATACGCGCAATTTCCGGGCTCATTGTTGCAGAGAAAAGCAACGTATTACGTTCTTGGGGAACATCGGCAAGAATAGCATTGATACTATCCGTAAATCCCATATTCAGCATTTCGTCCGCTTCGTCCATTACCACGTTGCGAATAGTGGACAAGGATACGGTCTTGCGCTCCATTAAGTCCAATAAACGTCCGGGAGTGGCCACGATGATATGTACACCGCGTTTCAGGCTGCGTATTTGACTGTCAATAGAAGAACCACCGTATACCGGGAGTACTTTCAGCCCGTCAATGTATTTGGAATAATCGTTCAAATCTCCTGCTATCTGGAGACAAAGCTCACGAGTAGGGCAGAGGATAAGCGATTGTGGAATTCTGTTCTTTACGTCAATCTGTTGGAGCAAGGGCAGGCCGAATGCGGCTGTTTTACCTGTTCCTGTCTGTGCAAGAGCTACTACATCATTATTTTCTCCTAAAAGGTACGGAATCACTTCCTCTTGTACCGGCATGGGATTCTCGTATCCCATTTCTTCAATTGCTCTACGTATCTCCGGAGAAACGCCAAGCTCTTCAAATGTCTTCATTAAATCTCTGTATATCTTTTATTTCGGGTGCAAAGATAGTCAATATAGTTGAATCAACTATCATTTATCAGTTAATAAAATATTGTACCGCTATTCTATTTCGCGGGTATTATTTATAGCTTTCCGCAAATTCTACGGATACGGAGTTGCTGAAACTCCGGCAGACTTCTGCGGCAAAGTCTTTTCCGCACTGGATAACCTTATCCCAGGTTGCTTCGTTCAGGTTGTTCAAATCACGATATCTGACGTCGTATTTAAGTAATCCGTAGATCAGCCCGGCATTGAAGTTGTCACCTGCTCCAATGGTACTGACAGCTTCCAATGGTTCTATCGGATAATCTTTATTAACTAAATTTGTACGGAGTGATACTTTTTCCCCTCCCGCAGTACAGATAAACCGAGGACAGTAAAATTTGATTTTATCCTTGTATATCTTGTCCGCGTCCTGCATGCCGTACATATAGAAAAAGTCCTCCAATGAGCCTCGTACAATATCCGCATATTCCAAATTCTCGATAATGGTGGGAGCGAGTTTCATCGCTTCGTTTTTGTGTGAAGAACGGAAGTTGGGGTCATAGTAGATAATAGCTTTTTTCTCGCGCGCCTGGTCGAGCAGTTCGAGAATCTTTTCCCGCAATACCGGATTCAAGGCGTAGTAGGAGCCTATCATGACAATGTCGTCTTCTTCCAGTTTGGGGAACAGGACATCGAGACGTTGTTTGGGGTAATCCTTGTAGAAGATATATTCGGCATCACTTTGCTCATTGAGAAAAGCCAGAGATACCGGTGATTTCCCGTCAGGGAATACATTCACATGGTCGGTCGGGATATTGTTGTCACGCATGAATTGCAGGATAATGTTTCCCACGCGGTCGTTACCGGTTTCGCTGATGAAACCGACGTTTGCTCCCATCCGGCCTAAGGATACGATGCCGTTGAATACAGAGCCTCCCGGTACGGCTGCGGAAGGCTGGTCGCCTCGAAAGATGATGTCGAGGATTGTTTCTCCGATACCGATTACTTTTCGCATAGTGATCTTGATTTTTCTCCCAGATAACCTCCGTGGTGGCGTTTCGAATATTCGGCAATGGTGAATCCGGTTTCCTTCATGGTCTGTACTACCAGAATATCGCCGATAACAGTCATGGCAGTAGTCGAAGTAGTAGGAGTCATACCCAGCGTACAAACTTCGGCAGGTTTACCGGTACTCAGGCAAACATCCGATTCGTGCGCCAACGGACTATCTGGATTTCCCGTGATAACGATAAACTTCAGTTCCGGGTCCAGATTGTGAGCAAGTTGGGTAAGTTCGACGATTTCACGCGTCTTGCCGGAGTTGGAGATAAGCAGGAGCAAATCATTTTTCTGCAGGATACCCAAGTCACCATGTTGTGCTTCGCTAGGGTGCAGAAATACAGAGGGAATACCCGTAGAACAGAAAGTGGTAGCAATGTTCATCGCAATTTGTCCGGCTTTCCCCATACCGGAAGTTACTAGTTTTCCCTTCTTCTGATGTATCTGTTCAACAATAAGTTGTACTGCTTTCTCATAAGCGTCTGTTACAGGGATATTGAGCACAGCTTGTGCTTCCTGTTGCAAAAGTTGTTTAATGGAGTCTATCATATGATCAGTTTATTTTTTCTTTTAGTTCATCCGGAGTGTTTGCTATTTCGTAATAGGTTGAGAAAGGTTGGCGGGCAAAGCCTTTTTCTTCCAAGGTTTTGAGTGCTTTCAGCAGCTCGTTGTAGAAACCATATTCGTTATAGAAGATAACTTTCTTGTGGTGGTAGCCAATAGAAGCGGCAGCTATAACGTGGAAAACTTCGTCGAGTGTGCCTACGCCTCCAGGCAGTGCCACCAATACATCCGACTTTTCCGTCATTATATCTTTGCGGTCGCTCAGGTTGCGGGTATGAATCACCTCGTCCAGTAGAGAGCTTACTCTACCATTTTCTTCCAGTTTGGTCGGGACTACTCCAATGACCTTACCCCCGTTTTCTTTTACGGTGCGTGCTACGCATTCCATAAGTCCGAGGTTGGCTCCTCCGTAAATCAACGTTTTGCCTGTCTGTCCTATCCATTCGCCTATTCGGCGAGCACTTTCGAAGTACATTTTGTCAATGTTTTCAGAGGCAGAACAGAAAATTCCTATCTTTTCCATATACGTTGTAACTGTTATAGTCCACAAATATCTGCAATTTTCTATAAACGGCAATAAGTTTTATTGTATTTTTGTGGCATTAATTCAATAAGGAAGTAGAAAACAATGCATTGCAACGAATATACATTACCTAATGGCCTGCGTATTATCCATGAACCGACGCTTTCAAAAGTAGCTTATTGTGGTTTTGCGATTGATGCCGGCACCCGTGATGAAGCGGCAAATGAACAGGGAATGGCTCATTTTGTAGAACATCTTATTTTTAAGGGAACGGTGAAACGGAAAGCTTGGCATATTCTCAACCGAATGGAGAATGTAGGCGGTGACCTCAATGCTTATACGAATAAAGAAGAAACGGTTGTCTATTCCGCCTTCCTGACAGAACATCTGGAACGTGCGCTTGAGCTACTGGGGGATATTGTATTCCATTCTACTTTTCCGCAACATGAGATTGAAAAGGAAACAGAAGTGATTATTGACGAAATCCAATCCTATGAAGACAATCCTTCCGAATTGATCTTCGATGATTTCGAAGATATGATATTCCGTAATCATCCGCTGGGAAGAAACATTCTGGGGAAACCGGAACTTCTGAGGAGTTTTCGCACGGAGGATGTCCTGTCCTTTACCCGTCGGTTCTATCAGCCGGGGAATATGGTGTTTTTCGTTCAAGGACAATATGATTTCAAGAAAATTATCCGTCTGGCAGAAAAATATATCTCGGATATTCCTG
>ENA-OOVY01000214-OOVY01000214.1-human-gut-metagenome-genome-assembly--contig:-NODE-214-length-10321-cov-2.515844_pt1 | contig 10321 bp, 7 predicted proteins | sample MGYA00241400_ERZ501307 | MGnify/ENA primary metagenome ERZ501307 (study PRJEB25962, sample SAMEA2042364) | human gut metagenome | biome: human gut; feature: human-associated habitat; material: faeces... | reverse complement strand
ATACCGACACAGGTTTTTGGGATACGTTCCGATGTCTGTTCCCGTTACTGAATCTGATGTATCCTTCGGTTAACAAGGAGATGCAGGAAGGGCTTATCAATACATATAAAGAAAGCGGGTTCTTCCCCGAATGGGCAAGTCCGGGACACAGAGGATGTATGGTAGGTAATAATTCTGCTTCTGTTCTGGTAGATGCTTACATGAAAGGCGTGAAAGTGGACGATATAAAAACGCTGTATGAAGGATTGCTGCATGGAACAGAGAATGTACATCCTGAAGTATCTTCAACAGGACGCTTGGGACATGAATATTATAACAAGCTGGGATATGTACCATACGATGTGAAAATCAACGAGAATGCAGCACGTACACTGGAATATGCATACGACGACTGGTGTATCTACAAACTGGCAAAAGAACTGAAACGCCCGAAAAAAGAGATCAATCTTTTTGCAAAGCGTGCCATGAATTACAAAAATCTCTTCGACAAGGAGTCTAAATTAATGCGCGGACGCAATGAAGACGGTACATTCCAGTCACCATTCTCTCCATTGAAATGGGGCGATGCCTTTACAGAAGGAAATAGCTGGCACTACACCTGGTCTGTGTTCCATGATCCGCAAGGGCTAATCGACTTAATGGGCGGAAAAGAGATGTTCGTCACTATGATGGACTCCGTTTTTGCCGTACCTCCCGTATTCGATGACAGTTACTATGGACAGGTGATTCATGAAATTCGCGAAATGACCGTTATGAATATGGGTAATTATGCACACGGCAATCAGCCTATCCAGCACATGATTTATTTATATGATTATGCGGGCCAGCCCTGGAAAGCCCAGTACTGGTTGCGCCAAGTCATGGACAGAATGTACACTCCGGGGCCTGACGGTTATTGCGGCGACGAAGACAACGGACAAACTTCCGCCTGGTATGTATTCTCTGCATTAGGTTTCTATCCTGTTTGTCCGGGAACGGATGAATATATCGTAGGCGCTCCTTTATTCAAGAAAGCCACACTTCATTTTGAGAATGGCAACAGTTTGGTGATTGATGCCCCAAACAACAGTAAAAAGAACTTCTATGTCAATTCGATGAACGTAAACGGCACTGACTATACTAAAAATTATCTTCGCCACGAAGAATTATTCAAAGGTGGTATCATCAAAGTAGATATGAGTAATCAACCGAATATGAACAGAGGTACGAAAGAAGAAGATATGCCTTATTCTTTCTCTAAAGAGCAATAATCCTTTATTCAATAGTGTGCCGCTATTTCAATTGCTGTCCTTCAGTTCACTTCTGAAAGCGGCTATTCATTGAGATTTCGACTAAAAGTAGTAGCCTGAAAGTAAACTTCTTTGCTTTCAGGCTATTTTTCAATAAGTTTTCACTACTTTTGCTCAACAAACATCTACAAATCATGGAAGAAAAAATTGACTTTGCAAAAGTCCCTTATCAATATTCGATGTGCCTTAACCGACAATGCCCCCAAGCAGGTACCTGCCTAAGACAACTTACAGAACAAAGCGTACCGGAAAACATAGAACACTGGATTATCATCAGTCCCAAATATCTGTCTACCGTGAAAGGCGGCTGTCCCCATTACCGTTCCAGTACAAAAGTACGATACGCCCAAGGATTCATCGGAATCTTAGAGAATCTACCTTATAAACAAATGCAAACCGTTATCCTGCACCTAATGAATTATTTAGGACGCAGAACCTACTATCGTGCCCGTAAAGGCGAACGTTTACTCTCTCCTTCCGAACAACAGCATATACTGAATATCCTCAGAAACTGCGGAGTTACCACCACACAAGAATTTGATGCATACGTTGAAGACTATGACTGGTAATCCGGTCTCCCAATTGACATAACTGCAACACAGCATTGGCACAACTGTGCCACGGGCTTGTCACAACAATGACACCGTGGTGGCACAACTGTGCCAAGCCCATGTCACAACTCTTAAATGAGAAGCACTGCAATGATAGTACAAAGGGATTTACACACGAAATCATAATACTCTTAATTATATAAAGAAAAAAAGATAAATTAGACTAAGTGTTTATTGCGTTAGCATTGTTTTATTTATAAAAGAAGAAAATAAGACTTCTTTTATTAGTTCAATAATTTTTATACAACCATTAAATTAAATGTATGGAAAGCAATCATTCTATTCAAAAGTCGAACTTACTTCGAGCTTTATTGGTTTTAATTTTCATGGCAATCCCATTACAATGGGCTACCGCACAGTTGACATTATCAACTACACGCACAAACTTAGGAACTGTTATTAAACAGATACAGTCCCAGTCTAAGTATCAATTCTTTTATAACGACAAGTTATCTGCCACCCAAGTAGAGGCAGTGAATGTAAAAGACGCTTCTTTAGAACAAGTCCTCAACTCTCTTCTGAGCGGAACAAGCATTTCGTACAAGGTAGAAGACAATATTGTATACCTGTCAGAAAAAAATGCGCAACAAACCAACCAACAACAAGTTGGCCAGGAACACACGATTACCGGACAAGTCATCGATACTAAAGGAGAAATGCTGATTGGTGTCAGTATCCTGCAAAAAGGAACAAGTAATGGTACCATTACAGACATGGATGGCAATTATACCCTCAAGGTCAGCGGTGAACAGCCTGTATTGGTATTTTCCTATATAGGATATAAGACATTAGAGATTCCGGGCAACAAACCGACTCTCAATGTCACGATGTCGGACGATACTCAAGTTATCGATGAAGTCGTCGTTACCGCATTAGGTATCAAACGCGAAAAGAAAATGCTGGGATATGCAGTTCAGGAAATAAAAAGCGACCAGCTGAACAAGACCGGAGATCCTTCTGTGACAAGCGCTTTGCAAGGAAAAGTGGCAGGTCTTCAGATGAATACGGCAGGTACAGGTTTGGGAGGTTCCACCAAGATTACGATTCGTGGTAATTCCTCCTTATCAGACAATAACCAACCTTTATGGATTATCGATGGTGTGCCTTTCAGCGACAACAACAGTTCTGACGCTTCTTACTATGGCGGTGTAGACCGTGGCGGTGCCTCTGTCGACATTAATCCCGATGACATCGAAACCATTTCTGTACTGAAAGGTCCGAATGCTGCCGCTCTCTACGGTTCACGTGCCGGTAATGGTGTCATCCTGATAACAACCAAAAAAGGTTCAAAAAAAGAAGGATTCGGTGTTCGTTATAGCGGGAACTTCACATGGAGCACAGTAGCTGAAACACTGAAAATGCAGGAACGCTACGGTCAAGGAACAGACGGTGTTTACAATAAGGCTGCGAGCAGTAGTTGGGGTAGCGAATTGGATGGACACATGGTAGAAGCCTGGAACGGAGAACAACGTGCTTATTCTAAGTATGGAAACAAATTGGAAGATTATTTCAACACCGGTTTTGCCCACAACCATAATGTGTCTATCAGTAATGTAACCGACAAGTCTCATTTCCGTGCATCTTTCGGCAGTTCTAACAATAAAGGTTTATTCCCGAACGAGAAATTGGATAAGATAAATATTGACCTGAACGCCGGTGCAGAAATGAACAAATATCTCTCTATGGAAGGAAAAGTCTCCTTATCACGAACCAAGGCAGAAGATCGTCCCTATTTCGGAAGTTATGGAGTTATTGCACAGTTAATCGGTATTCCGCACAACGTGTCTTTGGATGATTTAAAGAATTATTCAACAGAAAACTCCGCACACGTGAATTGGGCAGGCCCGAACCCCGGATTGGAAAATCCATATTACGTACAAGACCAGCGCCATAATTCTGACGAACGTTGGAGAGCTTTCGGATACTACAACGCAAAAATCAACTTTACCGACTGGTTACACTTTAGCGCCAAATATGCATTCGACTATTACCGTACACGTGTTCAAAGCACCGACTTATCGAACGGTATCGGTAAAACTATCGAAAACATTACCGATGACCGTATGAGCCGCAGTGAGGAAAACTTCTTTGAGTCAAATGCAGAATTTATCCTTGCCGGAGACAACCGTATCGGAGAAAATTTCCGTATCGGCTACACAGTAGGTGCCAACTTCATGTATCAGAAATTTGAGACCTTGTCGGCTGAAACAAAAGACATGGTAAACAAGAACCAATGGATATTCAATGCCGCAAACATTCTGAACAGTGCTGCTGAAGATGGACACGAACGCGCTACCAACTCTGTATTTGCATCTGCACAACTTGCATGGAAAGAGTATTTGTCAATGGACTTGACTGCACGTAACGACTGGTCGTCCACATTACCCTCCAGCAACCGTTCATTCTTCTATCCATCTGCAAACTTAAGTTTCATCATAACAGATTTTCTTCGTTCATTAGACAAGACATTACCTTCATGGCTCACATTTGCCAAAGTTCGCCTATCTGCCGCACAAGTAGGTAAAGATACAGAACCATACAACCTGTATAATACATTGAGCTATGCATTCAGCAACGGAGTGCTCAATATCACAAAATCTGATATTAAAAAGAATGACCAGTTGAAGCCGGAGATTTCCTCCTCGTATGAAGCCGGTTTGGATATGAAATTCCTCAATAATCGTCTAGGATTCGACTTCACTTATTACAACAGCCGTACCAAGAACCAGATCATGAAAGTCCCTGCACCGGCTCCTTGGAGTGGTGGTAAAATGATTAACTCCGGTTTAATTGTCAACCAAGGATTCGAATTCATGCTATATTCTACTCCTGTACAAACGAAAGATTTCACGTTCGATTTGAATATCAACTTATCCAGGAATGTATCTAAAGTAAAAGAACTGGCAGATGGCGTTGATTATCTCTTCTTCAATGGAGATGCAAATTTCCCAATCAATGTCGGTACACGCGTAGGACACCGCTTGGGTGAAATTTATGCCAAAAACCTGTACAAGCGTGATGAAAACGGTAATATGATAGTTAATAAACAAGGCCGTCCGACCAAGGTCTCCGGTGAAGACGCTTTCCAATACACATTGGATCATCCGATCGGTAATATTGAACCGGACTTATTAATGTCCGTTTCTCCATCATTCACCTACAAAGGATTTACTCTTTCTGCATTGTTCGATATGAAATTTGGTGGTGACATTGTTTCTGTATCCGAGGCAATGGCAACCAGCACAGGATTGGCAGCACGCACCGCTAATCGTGGTAATGCAGAGAATGGCTGGAAAATCGTTGCTCCGGGTGTGACCGCCGACGGTACTGTAAACTCAACAGCTATGAACGCTCAAAGATATTACACATCAATGAGTGGTATGGCCGAAGAATTCGTATACGATGCTTCATTCATTAAATTGAAAGAATTGTCATTAGGTTATTCTTTCCCGAAATCCATACTGAAGAAGACTCCTTTAACTTCACTGAACGTAGCATTCGTTGCCCGTAACTTGGCTTACCTGATGAAACATACACCGGGAACAAGTCCCGAAGGAGGTTATGACACAAGTATGTTCTCTCAAGCTATCGATTATATGTCTGTTCCTTACACACGTACATTCGGTCTTTCTATTAATCTTGGTTTCTAATCTAAACATAAAAAGAAGTTATGAAATTCTATTATAAAACACTTGCATTCGCATCTCTACTTGCTCTAGCAGCTTGCTCAGATTTTGATGAAATGAACACCAACCCGTACGAACCTCCTTATTCACCGGGTACTTCTAATACCGATGTAAGTCCTGAAGGCATTGATATTGATTATGAACTGCCTGAAGCTGATATAAAAGCATTAAAAGAAGCAGAAACTTCAATTGGTAGTTTGTTCCGTAATCTAACGAATGAGGGACCTTACAATGATTATCAGGTAACCACCAACTTAACTCATGACATTTATGCCGGCTATATGGCAAATACATCTGCCGGTTTCCATGAAAAAGCCTGCACATACGTATATACTGACGACTGGTCCAAAAACAGATGGGATCATTTCTATAATGACCGTACTGCAAACGAATATGCACAAATTATCAAAGTCTGTCATTTCGTCAATAAAGACAAATACTGGAACGAGTTCTACGTAACCCGTATTTATTATGCATTCCTCATTTCTATGCAGACAGATACATACGGTGATATTCCATTGTCGTACTACATAAAAGGAATGTTACCCCCGACACAGTATATTTCATATACCAGCCAAAAGGATGTGTACGATGCTATGTTCAAACTGCTGGATGAAGCTATCACCAACATCAAACCCGACAAAGGTTTGAACTGGGGAGAAGGAAAAGGAAGTAATGACCGTTGCTATGGAGGCGACATCAATAAATGGTTACGCTTTGCCAATACTTTACGTTTGCGTCTGGCGCTTCGTATTTCAAATGTCGATCCGGATCGTGCCCAAGAAGAAGGGAAAAAAGCAATCGAGAGTACTTATGGTTTGATGCAAAGCAATGCAGACAACATGAGAACTGTACCGAAAGTTGCCCCTATCGACAAAGGTGGTGAAGGAGGCGGCGGATCTGAAAATATCCATGCGCTGATATTCGGTTGGGGAGCGCAAATGGTTATGTCGAAAGATTTGGAAAAGGCCTATAAAAATGAATCTGAAGTATTAGATCCCCGATGCGAAATACTGTGGTGGCGCCCAAGTCCATTTTCAGATCTTAAGGAAGCCAAAGAAAGCAATAAGGACTTTGCCGGATGTCCGATTGGTAATATGGATGTACAAGGAGAGGACGCGACAAAAAGTTACTCTCCTGTAAGATGTAATAAACTGATAAGTTCGGATCATAATAATTTAGATGATAACTATTGGTTTAGCGAAGCTCGCGAACTGGTTTGGATGAGCTATGCGGAGAGTCGGTTCATGTTGGCAGAAGCTGCTCTCAGAAATTGGACGACAGGCTCAGTTGAGCAATATTATATTGACGGAATTAGAGCGTCCATGGATTACTATAATATTGATGAGGCTAAAAAACAAGCCTATATTGACGGATTGAAGAACAAACAAGATGTATCCGGAAGTGACAAGGAGAAAGCCTTGAAAGAGATCATCACCCAAAAATGGATTTCGATCTTCCCGAACGGCAATGAAGGTTGGGCAGAATTCCGCCGTACAGATTATCCTGAATTGCTGAATATCGAAGAAAACAACTCGGACGGTGACGTGCCTGAAGGTAAGTTCATCAAACGGATCAAATACCCTCAAAGTGAATCCTTTAACCCCAACCGGCCGATGGGCGACAACCAGGGAACGAAAATCTGGTGGGATGTGGCAGATACAAATAATGACAATGGTCAACGTGTACAGCCAAACAACTTCCGATAATCAGTCACTAACAAAGTGCTAAAACTCTTTGTGCCAAAGCCTGAAAAAAATCTAATGACAGGAACTTGTCTTCTTAGATAGAATCAAAAAAACAGTAGATTGAGAACTTCTCCTTTAATCTACTGTTTTTTTCAACTAAATCACTCCACTTGTTCTTTCGGATAATTCACCAAATACAACGTCTTCGTCGCACGAGTAAACGCCGTATACAACCAACGAAAGTAATCGGGAGTCAAGTATTCATCCGTCATATATCCCTGATCCAGGAACACATTCTGCCACTGGCCACCTTGTGCCTTATGACAAGTGACCGCATACGCATACTTCACTTGTAACGCATTATAATGTGGGTCAGCTTTCATCTTCTTCATCCGGTCACGTTTATTGGGAATATCGATATAATCTTCCAGCACTGTGTAAAATAACCGGTCATTATCCGCTTTCGGTAATGCAGGCGAATCTGAATGTAGAGTATCCAACAACAAATTAGCATCCAATTCAAAATCATTCTGATCGGGAAATCTGAGAGTGACTTCCGCAAAACGGAAGCCGTACATTTCACGGGTACGACGGACACGGCGAACAATTGCAATCTCTCCGTTGGCTATGAAATCCATTTCTTTATATTTCTCCGTCCAATAATAATTATTCTTGGCTACCATTAACATATCTCCGGAATTCAATTCATCTTCCCGCCAAAGTATCTGCGCACGTATTCCATTATTATATAAGTTCGCGCGTTTATTAGAGCGACAAATCACAATCGTCTCATCCATTCCGTCATGGTCATAACAATCGGTCAGCTTTTCTATCAATTCTACTCCCGGAACGACTTGTATATCCGGAAAGCCGGTCACTTTTATCTTTGGTAACGAATAGCATTCATCTGCTGCTATCAATTGCCGCAATTGAGTCGCATTCCACAAGATGCCGGATTGTTGCACCTGACGAACTACTTGAGTCAAATCGACCTCACGAACTTCAAGTCCATATCCTTTCAATGCATCGGCAAACAACGCGGGACTTAACTCCTCTCCCACCGGCGGAAGCTGTGCCGTATCTCCCATTAACAAAAGACGGCAACCTTGTCCCGAATACACGAACTGCACCAAGTCATCCAACAAACGTCCCGTACCGAATACACTGCCCGACAACCCTTCATTAGAAATCATCGAAGCCTCATCAACAATAAACAAAGTATTTGTAGCAAGATTGTCATTAATCGAAAAATTACTGATTTCATTAGAAAAAGACTGTTGTCTATATATTTTCTTATGGATAGTAAAGGCAGAATGTCCCGCATAGGCCGAAAAAACTTTTGCCGCACGTCCCGTTGGAGCCAGTAAAACAGACTTTTGCTGCAACTGGTTCATCGTTTTCACCAATGCCCCTACTAGAGATGTTTTACCAGTACCGGCATAGCCTCTGAGGATGAAAACTTCATCCGCCAAGGTAGACAGAAGAAACTCTGAAAGAGATTTTACAGCAATTTCCTGCTCTAAAGTTGGTTCATAAGGAAAATTTTCCTTAATTTGCCTTTCTAAATAGTTATTTATCATTTTTGTACGAGAAAAAAGTTCCTGGAACTATCGTATTTAAATTAATTTATTCTATTTTTGCGATGCGAATATAACAACTAAAAAACATATTTATCATGAAAACAGTATTTAATGTCATTTTAGGCTTATGTGCTTTGGTGCTAATTTATATTTGTTATGCCAGCATTATGGGTCCTATCAACTTTGAAAAAGCAAAGAAGCACAGAGACGCAGCCGTCATTGCACGTCTGATTGACATCCGTAAAGCACAATTGGAATATCGTACTTTACATGACCAGCAATATACTGCAAGCTTCGACTCTCTGATTGACTTTGTTAAAAACCAGAAACTTCCGTTCATCTTCAAGCAAGGAGAACTGAACGATAAGCAGCTGGAAGACGGTCTGACTGAAAAGAAAGCCATCAACATCATCAATAAGGCAAAGAAGACAGGTAACTATGCTGACGTCAAGAAATGGGGATTGGAAAACTTCAAACGTGACACCTTGTGGGTAGCCGTATTGGACACTATCTTCCCGAAGGGCTTCAACCCCGATTCAATGAGATATGTTCCCTTCGGAAACGGTGCACAGTTCGAAATGGCCATCAAGAACGATACAGCTAAATCCGGTGCTCCTTTCTGTCTGCTCGAAGTGAAGACTCCGTACGAAGTTTATTTGAACGGTCTGGATGCACAAGAAATTGCCAACATCAAGGACGTACAAACCAAACTTGGCAAGTACTGCGGTCTGATGATTGGTAGCTTGGAAACAGCTAACAACAACGCCGGTAACTGGGAATAATCTCACCCCGACAAACGTATGATAGAAACGACTGATTTTAATAAATCGGAACAGTATACATTATCCATCCGTCTCAGTACGGATGGATTTTCTTTTTCTGTGTTCAACCCTCTGGGCGACGGCGAGTTCTCTTACTACGACCGTGCAGTGGACGAGTCCCTCTCCCTCACTGCCAATCTGAAACAGACCTTCCGCGAACTGGCATGGCTGGAACGCCCCTTCCGCCGTGTCAATGTGCTCATGGCAGACAAACGCTTCACGTTCATTCCCCTGGAGTTCTTCGAGGACGAACAAACGGAAATCATTTTCTATCACAACGGGAAAACGAAACCGTACAATACAACATACTGCATAAGAGCAGCACTGTCGTACTGTTCGGCATGGATAAGAGTGCCTGCTCCTTCCTTCGCGAACAGTATCCCGATGTCAAGTTCTATTCCCAAGCCAGCCCCTTCATTGAGTTCTTCTCCTCAAAGAGCCGCTTGGGCAACAACCGGAAGATGTATGCACACTTGCGAAAAGATGCCGTAGACGTATACGGCTACGAGCGCGGACGCCTCCTTCTTGCCAATTCCTTTGAATGCAGAAGCACACCCGACCGTGTCTACTACCTATTATATATATGGAAACAACTCGGCTTCGAGCAGGAACGCGATGAGCTGCACCGTGCGATTTGGAATATCGC
>ENA-OOVY01000209-OOVY01000209.1-human-gut-metagenome-genome-assembly--contig:-NODE-209-length-10629-cov-2.342771_pt1 | contig 10629 bp, 7 predicted proteins | sample MGYA00241400_ERZ501307 | MGnify/ENA primary metagenome ERZ501307 (study PRJEB25962, sample SAMEA2042364) | human gut metagenome | biome: human gut; feature: human-associated habitat; material: faeces... | reverse complement strand
ATGGCATCCAAACAAGTAGAAAGTGTTTTGAAAGCATTATACTCCACTCCCGCAGGAAAGAACACAATCGTTGTTATCCTTGCCGACCATGGTGACGGAATGACTTCACACCGTATGGTGACCAAGCACATCAGTTTCTATGATGAAATGACAAACGTACCATTTATCTTTGCAGGTCCCGGTATCAAGCATCAGAAAAAACCGGTAGACCACTTACTCACGCAGCCTACACTAGACTTATTGCCAACCCTCTGTGACCTGGCCGGCATTCCTGTTCCCGCAGAAAAGGCAGGAATCAGCCTCGCACCGACATTAAAAGGAGAAAAACAAAAGAAGACTCATCCATATGTTGTATCCGAATGGCATAGTGAATATGAATACACAGTTACTCCCGGACGTATGGTACGTGGCCCCAGATACAAGTACACCCATTATTTGGAAGGCAACGGAGAAGAACTCTATGACATGAAGAACGACCCGGGTGAACGTAAGAACCTCGCCAAGAATCCCAAATATGCCAAGGTTCTTGCAGAACACCGTGCCATGCTCGACGACTACATCACCCGGTCAAAAGATAATTACCGCAGTCTGAAAGTAGACGCCGACCCGAGATGCAGAAATCATACTCCCGGCTACCCCAACCACGAAGGCCCTAGCGCACGTGATATTATCAAAAGAAAATAAATTAGAAAAAAAGAGCGAAGATTCTTGTCAGTCTTCGCTCTTTTTGTTTCTTTTGCATAAAACCTTGCAAACAAACATCCGGTGAATAGAAACTTACACCACATAATTACTACAATTATAACGGTATTCATATCGGTAACATTGTACGCTGCACATACTAATGCAGAACGTCTGTCTTTATTACAGCCGCTCATTCAGTATGACCTTGCTTTTAACACCGGCGTCACCACAGACAGTATTATCTTATGGGAGAAGCTGTTAACACCTGAACTTGAAAAGCAGCAACGATACGACATCTTATTCCAACTCAAAGCAATGGCGGTTCAGTCATCAATAACAGAAGGAAATATCAGCCTGGCTATTGACAACGCCAATTCAATGTATAAGAAAGCTAAAGAGATAGACTACCCGCTAGGAACAGCTCTTGCACTACGTGCAATCGGAAATACATATTTAAGCTCATCAACACCACAAGTTGCCATAGGTTCTTATGAAGAAGCAATAGAGATTATGCAACAGATACCCGAAGCCGACATCTATTTAAAAAACGCATTATCTCAAATGATACTTATTAAGCTCAATAACCGGCAAATGGCAGGAATTGAGAAAGATATCAACTACCTGGAAGCTCTTTGCGACAAAAGGCCCGATTCACCTTGCTATTTTTATCTTCCCTGTTGCCGTGCGTTTTATGAGATACAGTCAGACAAACTCCCTTCGGCATTGGAACATCTGCAAAAAATGGAGCGAATCTATGCCAAACATCTGTATCCATATTTTCTTCTGTTAATCAAATACTTATATGCTTCCTACCATATCGCCGCAAAAGAATATACCCAGGCATTGCAATCGTATGATGAATTACTGCCATACGTCAAAGAATCCGGTTCGTACAAAGACATACAGATATCACAAGAACGGGCAAAAGTTCTTTCATTAATGGGACGTATCGAAGAAGCATGTGAGGAATATGAAGTGATTAACGCACGCAAAGACTCACTTGACGCCAATAGCTATCTGCGCCAGATCAATGAATTGCATACTCTCTATCAGATTGACAAGAATGAATTAAACAACATAAACAGGCAAAAGAAAATCTTATACTGGAGCTGGTTTATTATCCTGTCTGTCCTCTCCTTAATTATATTCTTCATCTTCCGCATCAAAAGGAACAACAAACGTCTGATCCAATCGCAACAAGAACAAGAAAAAGTAAAGAAACAGGCAGAAAATTCGATTCGCACTAAAAGCCTTTTTCTCTCTAACATGAGTCATGAGATTCGTACTCCGCTCAACGCCTTATCCGGCTTTTCCACCATTCTGACGGAAGAATCCATTGATGAAGAAACGAGAAAACAGTGCAATGATATTATCCAGCAAAATTCGGAACTGTTGCTAAAGTTGATTAATGACGTGATTGACTTATCCAGCCTTGAAATTGGAAAGATGACATTCAAGTTCAAAATATGCGATGCAGTAGGACTATGCAGAAACGTCATTGATATGGTGGAAAAGATAAAGCAGACCCATGCAGACGTCCGCTTCTCCACTCCTCTCGATTCCTTGGAACTACTGACAGATAGTGCCCGCCTGCAACAGGTACTGATCAACCTGCTTATCAATGCAACTAAATTCACCTCACAAGGCTCTATCACTCTGCAACTTGAGCAACAAACGGAAGATACGGCACTTTTCTCTGTCACCGATACCGGCACAGGAATCCCTAAAGAGAAACAGAAAAAGATATTCAACCGTTTCGAGAAGCTCAATGAAAATGCCCAAGGTACGGGGCTCGGACTATCGATTTGCCAACTCATCATCGAACAGCTGGGAGGTAGTATCTGGATCGACCCCGATTACGAAGAAGGTTCACGTTTCTTGTTTACACATCCTATTGACAAAAGCGACCAAGGAAAGGAGGAAACAAGATGAAACGATTAATACTACTGCACATAGTCTGTTGCTGCTTTCTTGTCGGAAAAGCCGATTATGAAATGAACACGGACAGTTTGATACAGGTGTTTCAAAACCTGCCTCATGACTCAACCCGTCTTGTAGCTTTAAACAACATTATAAGAATAGAACAGAACAATCCTAAATGCATCCAGTTCTCGGACACTTTAATGAAAGAAGCATTGTTTCAGAAGGATGATAAATACGCAGGACTGGCAGCCTATTATCACCTATTGTACTATTATAACCACAACAAAACAGACAGCGTAGCGAAATGGATTACACAAATGGAACCACACGTCCACAAATCCGGTATATGGGATTATTTCTTCGACGCCAAACGTTTCCAGATCGACTTGTACACTTACAACGAAGAATACGAGCGTGCCATTAGCGAGGCAAACAAGATGAAGCAACAAGCTTTCGAAAAAAACAATCATCGGGGACTGGTAGCCGCTCATCAGTGTCTGAGCAATGCCTACATCGGCAGTCAACGTTGGGAGGAAGGCATCAAAGCACTGGAAGAAGCCTACAAGCTACTTGCTCCGGACGCTAATCCGGTAGTTCGCATCTCGGTACTGTCGCAATTGGTATCTGTCACCAAAGAAATGAAGAATAACAGCAAGCTGTTTAAATACCTGCAAGAACTCGAAAGCACACTCTATAAACATATCAAGGAAAATCCTTCTCTTAAAGACGGTTTCTCTGACGTATTTCTGTTCAACGAATTGTTCTATGCTTATTATTACCTGAATACCCAACAGCCGCAAAGAGCCTATGAACATCTGGTGAAAGCTAAGGAATATCAGAACGAAAACAACTATTTCATGTATCAGGTACTTTATTTCGACACCTACGCCAGATATTACAAATATATCGGTGAATATCAAAAAGCCTCAGATTATATCGACACCACATTAGTCATGCTGAAAGACAACTATGCCAGCGACTATGCCGAACAGTTATTGGTGAAAGCTAAAATATGGGTAAAGGCCGGCGATAGCGAAAAGGCCGTTCCACTATATCAGAAGGCACTTGCCATTAAAGATTCCGCCTCCATGTCGCTTGCAAACAATCAAATGGAACAAATAAAGAGCAGTTATCAACTGGATAAAATCAATATGGAACAACAACGGCACAACAACCGGATTCGCCTCATCTTTCTGGCTGTGATTATCGTTGTTTTATTTGTATTATTCATTTTCATGTTCCGTCTGGCTATGGTACGAAAGGCATTGAAACGTTCGGAAAACGAAATCCGCAAAGCCGCCGCAACCGTTCGGGAAACGAATGAAATAAAGAACCGCTTTCTTTCGAACATGAGTTATAACATCCGCACTCCGCTCAATAACGTAGTAGGATTCTCGCAACTCATAGCGTGCGAACCGAATATTGACGAAGGAACAAGGAAGGAATATTCGAACATAATCCACCAAAGCTCTGAAAAGTTAATGAGACTTGTCAACGATGTGCTCGACTTATCACGCCTGGAAGCTCAAATGATGAAATTCCAAATACAAGTTTACGATGCTGTCGAACTATGCAACGAAGCATGTTATATGGCACGTATGAAGAATGAAACGACAGGCATCCAAGTCCGATTCTACACAGAAACGAAGTCACAGCCCGTCCGCACAGATACCGCCCGCCTGACACAGATGATACTTAGCACACTGGTTTACCCGTATGAATACCAGCAAGACCAAAAACAGGAACGCGTCATCCGTTTCATACTCAGCCGGAAAGATGAAATGCTTCATTTCCAAATCATTAATTCGTCGTTGGCGGATACTACCTTTGTCTCACAGGAAACTGTCATCCGGCACGAAATCAATCAATTATTGCTGACACATTTCGGAGGAACCTATCAAATCAATACCCAAACCCCGGAGGGTCCGGAAATTGTTTTCACCTACCCGATCGCTTCCGATTCGGAATAAAGCGCTATCTTTGCAAAATGTAAACTTAAACGCTTAATATGTATACCAACAAACAGATTTGGAGTGTCAGTTACCCGATACTACTCAGCTTGCTGGCACAAAATGTCATCAATGTCACCGATACGGCGTTCCTGGGTCACGTAAGTGAAGTTTCCTTTGGAGCTTCTGCTATGGGCGGACTATTCTATATATGTGTATTCACCATCGCATTCGGATTCAGTACCGGTTCGCAAATCGTCATTGCGAGACGTAACGGTGAGGGACGCTACACAGATGTAGGTCCGGTGATGATTCAGGGAGTTATGTTCCTATTTGTAATGGCATTACTACTCTTCGGTTTCACCAAGGCTTTCGGCGGCAACATCATGCGGTTGCTGGTTTCCTCTGAATCAATCTACAAAGGGACAATGGAGTTTCTGGACTGGCGTATCTACGGATTCTTCTTCTCATTCGTCAATGTTATGTTCCGGGCACTGTATATCGGAATCACACGTACTAAAGTGCTGACCATTAACGCAGTCGTCATGGCATTGACTAATGTCGTGCTGGACTACGCACTGATCTTCGGGAAATTCGGTCTGCCCGAAATGGGTATCAAGGGAGCCGCCATTGCTTCCGTACTGGCCGAAGCCTCCTCTATCCTATTCTTCCTCATCTACACATATGTCACTATCGACTTAAAGAAATACGGACTGAACCGTCTGCGTTCGTTCGACCCTGCACTGTTGATGCGGATTCTCAGCATTTCCTGCTTCACCATGCTCCAATACTTCCTGTCAATGGCTACATGGTTCGTATTCTTTGTTGCCGTAGAACGGCTGGGACAACGGGAACTGGCGATTGCCAACATAGTCCGGAGTATCTACGTCGTATTGCTGATTCCGGTCAATTCACTGGCAACCACCACAAACAGTCTTGTCAGTAATGCTATCGGTGCGGGAGGTATCAAGCACGTAATGCCGCTTATTAATAAAATTGCGAGATTCTCGTTCTTTATTATGCTGGGGCTGGTAGCAGTCACAGCACTATTCCCGCAACTACTGTTGTCCGTCTATACCAGTGAGGCAGCACTGATTGCAGAATCCGTCCCTTCAGTCTATGTGATTTGTATCGCCATGCTCATCGCATCGGTAGCCAATGTTGTGTTCAACGGTATCTCGGGCACAGGAAACACACAAGCCGCCTTACTGCTCGAAACAATTACAATTATCATTTACGGCTCGTATATCATTTTTATCGGGATGTGGCTCAAAGCACCGATTGAAATCTGCTTTACCATTGAGATTGTGTACTATACCTTGTTATTGATAACGAGTTATATTTATCTCAAAAAAGCAAAATGGCAGAATAAAAAGATATAAATACAAGAGATTTTTGTACATTTGCAGGCTCAAAATATTAATTCGTAATTAAATAACTATGTTCGATAATTTAAGTGAAAGACTAGAACGGTCATTCAAGATTCTGAAAGGTGAAGGCAAAATCACCGAAATTAACGTGGCGGAAACGCTGAAAGATGTACGCAAGGCACTTCTTGATGCCGATGTAAACTACAAGGTAGCAAAGAATTTCACAGATACCGTGAAAGAAAAAGCTCTTGGACAGAACGTACTTACAGCAGTGAAACCAAGCCAGTTGATGGTGAAAATCGTGCACGACGAACTGACCCAGTTAATGGGTGGCGAGACTGTCGAAGTTGATATTGATGCCCGCCCGGCAGTAATCCTGATGTCAGGTTTGCAAGGTTCCGGTAAGACTACCTTCTCCGGTAAGCTGGCCCGGATGCTGAAAACCAAGAAGAACCGCAAGCCATTACTGGTAGCTTGTGACGTTTACCGTCCGGCAGCTATCGAACAGTTGCGTGTGTTGGCAGAGCAAATTGACGTACCGATGTACTGCGAACTGGAAAGCAAGAACCCGGTAGAAATCGCGCAACACGCTATCCAGGAAGCTAAAGCCAAAGGATACGACCTCGTAATCGTCGATACAGCCGGACGTCTGGCAGTAGACGAACAGATGATGAACGAGATTGCCGCTATCAAGGAAGCAATCAATCCGAACGAAATTCTGTTTGTGGTTGATTCCATGACCGGACAGGACGCTGTGAATACGGCCAAAGAATTTAATGAACGTCTGGACTTCAACGGTGTGGTACTGACCAAGCTCGACGGTGATACCCGTGGTGGTGCGGCGCTTTCTATCCGTTCGGTAGTCAACAAGCCGATTAAGTTTGTAGGTACAGGCGAAAAGTTGGACGCGATCGACCAGTTCCACCCTGCCCGTATGGCAGACCGTATCCTCGGTATGGGTGATATCGTTTCGTTGGTAGAACGTGCGCAGGAACAATACGACGAAGAAGAAGCTAAACGTTTACAGAAGAAGATTGCCAAGAATCAATTCGACTTCAACGACTTCCTCAGCCAGATTGCACAAATCAAGAAAATGGGTAATTTGAAAGACCTTGCTTCCATGATTCCGGGAGTAGGAAAAGCAATCAAAGACATTGATATCGATGACAATGCTTTCAAGAGTATCGAAGCTATCATCTACTCCATGACTCCGGCAGAGCGTTCCAACCCGGAAATCCTGAACGGTTCACGCCGCACACGTATCGCGAAAGGTAGCGGTACAACGATTCAGGAAGTAAACCGCCTGTTGAAACAATTCGACCAGACTCGTAAAATGATGAAAATGGTAACCAGCAGCAAAATGGGTAAGATGATGCCTAAGATGAAGAAATAAAAGATTTCGTTTCAAATTCTAATAAAGAAAGGAAGCTTCCGGCTTCCTTTCTTTATTTTTTTAAACCCCTCCTCTCCTTTCCTACATCTACTTTATGTGATTTTCTCCTTATAATCACATCAGCTCTGTCATTCAATTGTAATGATTACAATTTTACATAGATTTTATATGTATATTCATTTTTATTTGTTTACTTTGCAAAAAATAACAGAACAAAAGCACGAATATGCACTACATCTACGTAATGGTATATATTTCACTGGCAGTTGCGATGCAACTACTTACGGGAAATTTTCCGGTTTCCTTTTTCGCCTTTCCGCTCAATCTTATTTTTGCGGCGCTATGGCTTTTCTTGTTATGGATGTTGTATAAGGAATATAAAATTGCAAAATTTACCCGATTCCTCTATTCTTCCCAAGCAAGTATCCTATCTATCGGATTACTCATCTGCGGTTGCCTGATAATAGGTCTTTTCCCTCAACTATCCGATGCGGAAGCAAAAATGCGTGAAGGGCTTCCAGCCTTTTTAGGTTGCTATAACTTTATGACTTCCTGGATATTCATCGCCATACTTCTGTTCTTATTAAGTAACCTGGCAATGATTACCATTCACGCCTATCATTACCGCAAACAGGCACGTTGGAGATTCATCCTGAATCACGCAGGGCTATGGCTGGCTCTATTTGCCGGTTTTCTAGGAAGCAGTGACACACAGACTTTACGTATACCTATATATAAAGGTGAGCCATCACGCGAAGCATTCGACATGAACGGTGCATCGCATTATTTGGATTATGAAATCGAACTCAACTCTTTTGCCGTAGAATACTACCCGAACGGGCGTCCTTCCCGCTTTGCTGCCAATGTACGTCTGGGAAATGAAAAAGCATTGCTTGAGGTCAATCACCCATACGCCTATCGGTTGGGAGAAGATATTTACCTCACCGGCTATGACGTAACGAAAGGCAACGAGAGTGAGTACTGCATCTTGCAGGTAGTAAAACAACCCTGGAAATATATAATAGTAGCAGGTATCCTGATGATGCTTGCGGGAGCTATTCTTCTATTCATTAACGGACCTAAAACAGATGATAAACTGGGATAATTTCTATGTATTTGCAGCAGTATCTATCTGCTTATGGCTGATAGGAGCAGTATTTGCCCTTCGCTCGTCAACGAGAAGTAAGACAGCAATCGGTTTTACGTCAGGTGGAATTATCGTTCTGGCCGTATTCATTACCGGATTATGGCTCTTCCTGCAACGTCCTCCGTTACGCACTATGGGGGAAACCCGTTTGTGGTACTCTTTCTTCATGGGCATAGCCGGACTACTGACTTATATCAGATGGCAGTATCGTTGGATTCTTTCTTTCTCGGCACTGCTCGCCACAGTCTTTGTCATTATCAATCTGATGAAACCCGAGATACACGACCAGTCACTAATGCCGGCTCTGCAAAGCATATGGTTCATTCCCCATGTCACCGTATATATGTTTTCTTACTCTGTATTGGGCTGTGCTTTTATAATCGCATTGACCGGGTTGTTCCGCCATAAGGAAGAATACTTGCACACAGCCGACAATTTGGTTTATGCGGGAATAGCATTCCTCTCCATTGGTATGCTGCTAGGTTCCCTTTGGGCAAAAGAAGCATGGGGAAACTATTGGAGCTGGGATCCGAAAGAGACTTGGGCAGTCATCACTTGGACAGGGTATTTACTTTACGTACACCTCCGTCTTTTTCGGAAAACGGGACGGAAAACGCTTTATGTGTTGCTCATCATGTCCTTCCTGGCTTTGCAGATGTGCTGGTACGGAGTAAATTATTTACCGGCGGCTCAACAAAACGTACACTTATATAATCGTAATAACTAATCTAAAAAAACAAATGTGAAATGAAGAAAAGTACAAAACTAATTGTGGCACTGTTGGTAGTGGTAGCGGCATTAGCAGTCACTTATCGACTTATGCACCGCGTACCTTCTGCCGATCTGGAAGCAAATGCGCAGATGCAGCAGATTATTACGGATGCAGGATGTTTGAGATGTCATACCTCAACACCGGACCTACCGTTCTATGCAAGCATGCCTGTGGCCGGAAAAATTGTAATGGAAGACGTCAGCAAGGCATACCGTGCCTTCGACATGACCCAAATGGAGGCAGATCTGGAAGCAGGACAGCCCCTCAATCCGGCAGACCTGGCCAAAATAGAAAAAGTGATCCTCGACGGAAAAATGCCCCAGGCAAAATATTACCTTGTGCATTGGGGGGCTTCCTTCAATGACGCAAAAAAGGAAGTCGCACTGAACTGGGTAAAAAGTCACCGTATGGGAATGTATACGGACATTACAGTAGCACCGGAATTTGCCAACGAACCCATTCGTCCCATTGCCGATTCTATCGCAGTGGATGTACGCAAAGTCGTTCTGGGTAATTTGTTGTATCATGACACACGTTTATCTGCTGACAATACCGTATCATGTGCCAGTTGCCACGGGTTGGATACAGGCGGCGTGGACAACAAACAATATTCCGAAGGTGTAGGCGGACAGTTTGGTGGCGTCAATGCCCCGACAGTATACAACGCCGCATACAATTTCGTTCAATTCTGGGATGGCCGTGCCGGAACTCTTGCCGAACAAGCTGCCGGTCCTCCGTTGAATCCGGTGGAAATGGCTTGCGAATCATTCGACCAGATTATCGATAAATTGGCTGAAGACAAAGATTTCGTATCCGCATTCAACGAAGTGTATGCCGACGGATTGAGTGAGAAGAATATCACAGACGCCATTCAGGAGTTTGAAAAGACTTTGCTGACTCCCAACTCACGCTTCGACCGCTATCTGAAAGGACAAAAAGATGCAATCACCGAAAACGAAATCGCCGGATACGAACTTTTCAAGAAGTATGATTGCGCAACCTGCCATGTAGGAGAAATCCTGGGAGGGAAATCTTATGAACTGATAGGTGTACAGCACGATTACTTTGCCGATCGACAGGCAGAAATGACTGAAGAAGACAACGGCCGCTTCAAACAGACTCAAATAGAACGTGACCGCCACCGCTTCAAAGTGCCCGGTCTGAGGAATATCGAACTGACCGCTCCATATTTCCACGACGGCAGCATGGCTACTATGGATGACGCAGTCCGTGCAATGGCTAAATACCAGTTGGGCATCGATTTGCCACAACAGGAAGTAGATAAGATTGTAGCCTTCCTCCGCACACTGACCGGAGAGTACAAAGGACAGCTATTAACGAATAAGAATATGGAAATCTAATCAGGAAAAAAGTCCTTTTTAGCCTGTTTC
>ENA-OOVY01000193-OOVY01000193.1-human-gut-metagenome-genome-assembly--contig:-NODE-193-length-11116-cov-2.472616_pt1 | contig 11116 bp, 9 predicted proteins | sample MGYA00241400_ERZ501307 | MGnify/ENA primary metagenome ERZ501307 (study PRJEB25962, sample SAMEA2042364) | human gut metagenome | biome: human gut; feature: human-associated habitat; material: faeces... | reverse complement strand
GAAGATGCGGCCAGGAAAGCTCGTTTCAATACAGTGGACGGAGTGACCAACCAGACAGGGACAATCACTTATTATTTTAATTTGAGATAGTATCATTAACCAAAAATATAGGATTATGGGAACTGTATACGCTTTTTTTGCAGACGGGTTTGAAGAAATTGAAGCCTTTACTGCTATTGACACGCTAAGACGTGGCGGACTGAATGTGGAAATCGTATCCGTTACACCGGATGAAATTGTAGTAGGTGCACATGATGTATCTGTTCTTTGTGACATCAACTTCGATAATTGTGATTTCTTTGATGCCGAACTTCTGTTGTTGCCCGGAGGAGCTACGCTTGATAAACATGAAGGATTGCGTAGATTGATTCTCGATTTCGCCGCCAAGAACAAACCGATTGCCGCTATTTGTGCTGCTCCGATGGTACTGGGCAAGCTGGGTCTGCTGAAAGGGAAGAAGGCGACTTGCTATCCTAGCTTCGAGCAATATCTGGAAGGTGCCGAATGTATCGATGCTCCGGTTGTTCGTGACGGAAATATCATTACGGGTATGGGACCGGGCGCTGCCATGGAATTTGCTTTGACTATCGTTGACTTGTTGGTAGATAAAGAAAAAGTAGACGAGCTGGTAGAGGCGATGTGCGTTAAACGCTAAGTTGTCCATGAAGAAATATGTAATCATTGTTGCCGGTGGAAAGGGCTTGCGTATGGGGAGCGACCTCCCCAAACAGTTTCTTCCTGTCGGCGGTAAACCTGTATTGATGCATACACTGGAAGTTTTCCGGAAGTATGATGCGGCAATTCAACTTATTTTAGTCCTTCCACGGGAGCAGCAGGACTTTTGGAAGCAGCTCTGTCGGGAACACGATTTCGATGTGGAACATCGGGTGGCAGACGGAGGAGAAACTCGTTTCCATTCGGTGAAGAACGGTTTGGCATTGGTGCAGGCTCCTGGGCTGGTGGGAGTGCACGACGGTGTCCGTCCGTTTGTCTCGGTAGAAGTGATCCGTCGTTGTTATGATTTGGCAGAACAGCATAAAGCGGTGATTCCGGTTGTTGATGTAGTTGAAACGCTGCGCCATTTAACGGAAGTCGGAAGCGAGACTGTGAGCCGCAATGATTATAAATTGGTGCAGACGCCGCAAGTCTTTGACGTCGAACTGTTGAAGCAGGCTTATGAGCAGGAATTTACTCCGTTCTTTACTGATGACGCCTCGGTTGTGGAAGCAATGGGCGTACCCGTGCATCTTGCAGCAGGTAACCGTGAAAATATAAAAATAACGACTCCTTTCGACCTGAAAGTCGGGAGTGCTCTTTTGTAAATGTTTGATTTAGTCACACGCGACATAAAATTTATCTCCGGTGTAGGTCCTCAGAAGGCGGCTGTATTAAATAAGGAGTTAGGAATCTACTCCTTGCATGATTTGATTTACTATTTCCCCTACAAATACGTCGACCGGAGCCGCATCTATTACATTCACGAGATAGATGGCAATATGCCGTATATCCAACTGAAAGGTGAAATCCTTGGTTTCGAAACGATCGGTGAAGGCCGGCAGCGTCGTCTCACAGCTCATTTCTCGGATGGTACGGGAGTCGTGGACTTGGTGTGGTTTCAGGGAATAAAATACATCCTCGGCAAATACAAACTTCACGAAGAATATATCATCTTCGGCAAGCCGACCGTATTCAACGGGCGCATCAATCTAGCTCATCCCGATGTAGACAAGACGGATGACTTGAAACTTTCCTCCGTGGGACTTCAACCTTATTATAATACAACGGAGAAAATGAAGCGCAGCTTCCTCAACTCTCACGCGATTGAGAAGATGATGGCAACTGTCATTCTGCAGATACAGGAGCCTCTGCCTGAGACTCTCTCTCCCAAACTGTTGTCGGAACATCACTTGATGCCTTTGACAGAGGCTCTGCGGAATATCCATTTCCCGACTAATCCCGATTTATTACGCCGGGCGCAATATAGGCTTAAATTCGAGGAGCTCTTCTACGTACAGTTGAACATCTTGCGCTATGCTAAAGACAGGCAAAGAAGGTATCGCGGCTATATCTTTGAAAAAGTGGGCGACGTATTCAACACGTTTTATACAAAGAACCTTCCTTTCCAACTGACAGGCGCACAGAAACGAGTGCTGAAAGAAATTCGGAATGACGTGGGTAGCGGTCGGCAGATGAACCGTCTTTTGCAGGGAGATGTAGGTAGTGGGAAAACTTTAGTCGCCTTGATGAGTATGTTGCTGGCGTTGGATAACGGCTACCAAGCCTGCATGATGGCGCCTACGGAAATATTAGCGAACCAGCATTACGAAACGATTAAGGAGTTACTGTTCGGTATGGATATCCGCGTGGAACTGCTGACGGGCTCTATCAAAGGAAAAAGGAGGGAAGCCATTCTCACCGGTTTGCTGACAGGAGATGTGAAAATACTGATCGGGACCCATGCGGTTATTGAGGATACCGTTAATTTTTCTTCTCTCGGTTTTGTGGTTATTGACGAACAACACCGCTTTGGCGTGGCGCAACGTGCCCGCCTTTGGAGTAAGAATATTCAACCGCCGCACGTGCTCGTCATGACCGCCACTCCTATTCCCCGGACGTTGGCGATGACTTTATACGGTGACTTGGATGTGTCCGTCATCGACGAACTGCCTCCGGGACGGAAACCGATTGCTACTGTTCACCAGTTCGACAATCGCCGGGAAAGCCTGTATCGCTCTGTACGCAAGCAGATTGAGGAAGGACGGCAGGTTTATATCGTCTATCCTTTAATAAAGGAAAGTGAGAAAATAGACTTGAAGAACCTCGAAGAAGGCTATCAGCATATCCTGGAAGAATTTCCCGAATGTACTGTATGTAAAGTGCACGGCAAAATGAAGGCTGCCGAAAAGGATGAACAAATGCAACTTTTCATTTCAGGCAAAGCGCAAATAATGGTTGCCACTACAGTGATCGAAGTCGGCGTGAACGTACCGAATGCTTCGGTGATGATTATAGAGAATGCTGAACGTTTCGGACTTTCGCAACTGCATCAGTTGCGCGGTCGGGTAGGGCGTGGCGCCGACCAGTCTTATTGTATTTTGGTGACAAATTATAAACTGACCGAAGATACTCGTAAGCGACTGGAGATAATGGTACGCACAAATGACGGCTTTGAAATAGCGGAAGCTGATTTGAAGTTGCGCGGTCCCGGTGACTTGGAAGGGACGCAGCAGAGTGGTGTCGCCTTCGATTTGAAAATTGCGGATATTGCCCGTGACGGACAATTGCTGCAATACGTCCGTGCGCTAGCCGAAGATATTGTAGAGCATGATCCCGGTGCACAGAGTCCGGAGAATGAAATACTGTGGCGGCAACTCAAATCCTTGCGGAAAACGAATGTTAACTGGGCTGCCATTAGTTGAAAAACGGTTAAACATGCAGTTTATTTGCGGGAATGTGTTGCAAAACATGTTTTGCTTCTATTCTCCCTATTCATAGGGATTTAACGCCTGAATGTTTGTCTTATTTCCGGCTAATCATCTGAAAAATAGTTAATAACTCTCTTGTCGTTTCATCGGAAAATGCTACCTTTGGAAGAATTTTTTAGTAAATGTATCGTTTAACCATTAGAAAAGTCGTATATCATGCTTGAAAAAACGCTGGTCATTTTAAAGCCTTGTACCCTCCAACGGGGATTGGTTGGTGAGATTACTCATCGTTTTGAACGTAAAGGACTGCGGTTGGCCGGCATGAAGATGATGCAACTGACTGATGAATTATTGAGCGAACATTATGCCCACTTGAGCAGCAAGCCTTTCTTTCAAAGAGTGAAAGATTCCATGATGACAGCTCCTGTCATTGTTTGTTGTTTCGAAGGTGTGGATGCTATTCAAACTGTCCGTATGTTGGCGGGTCCGACAAATGGACGTCTGGCTGCCCCGGGAACTATTCGTGGGGATTACAGTATGAGCTTTCAGGAAAATATAGTTCATGCTTCTGATTCTCCGGAGACCGCAGCTATCGAGTTAACGAGATTTTTTAAACCGGAAGAAATATTCGATTACAAACAGGCGACATTTGACTACCTGTATGCAAATGACGAATATTAATTGAATTGACAAAGAACGAATGAATTTCAATTGTATTATTAAAACAGGATTGGTAGCTGTTGCGGCTATGGTTAGTTTGAGCTCTTTCTCACAAGACCTGATTGCTCGTCAAGCACCGATAGACAAGAAATTAAAAACAGTAGACTCTTTGGCATTGCAAAAGCAAATCCGTGCCGAACAGTCGGAATATCCCGCCCTAAGTCTCTATCCAAACTGGAACAACCAGTATGTACACGCTTACGGAAACGCTATTATCCCTGATACTTACACGATCGACCTGACAGGTTTCCACATGCCGACTCCCAGCACGAAAATCACTTCGCCTTTCGGTCCCCGTTGGAGAAGAATGCACAACGGTCTGGACTTGAAAGTAAATATCGGTGATACTATTGTAGCAGCTTTCGACGGTAAAGTGCGTATTGTGAAATATGAGCGCAGAGGATATGGTAAGTATGTCGTTATCCGTCATGATAATGGATTGGAAACTGTATACGGACACTTGTCCAAACAACTGGTTGAAGAAAATCAGCTGGTCAAGGCCGGTGAAGTAATCGGATTAGGTGGTAATACCGGACGCTCAACCGGTTCTCATCTTCATTTTGAAACCCGTTTCCTCGGAATCGCAATCAATCCTATTTATATGTTCGACTTTCCGAAACAAGATATCGTAGCCGATACCTATACGTTCAGGAGGACTCAAGGTTCGAAACGTGCCGGTTCCCATGACACGCAAGTGGCTGACGGTACAATCCGCTATCATAAAGTTAAGAGCGGTGATACTTTGTCGCGTATTGCCAAGTTGCGTGGTGTATCAGTCAGCACACTTTGTAAGTTGAATCGTATCAAACCGACTACAACTTTGCGCATCGGGCAAGTTTTGCGCTGTTCATAAACAGCATTGCTTATAAAACAGTAATACAACAATACCTTTAGAAGAGGGCACTTTAATATAATTTAGAGTGCCCTCTTTCTGTTTTCACTTAATTATTGTTACCTTTGCGCACTATTTGGAAGAAAATGAAAGATACCAAGCAACAATTTGAACATGTCATCGCTATTTGCCGTGACTTATATTCCAAGAAGCTGCACGATTACGGGCCTGCATGGCGTATTCTGCGTCCGGCTTCGGTGACTGACCAGATTTTTATCAAAGCCAACCGGATTCGTAGTATTGAAACAAAAGGTGTAACTTTGGTTGACGAGGGAATTCGTTCCGAGTTTATTGCGATTGTCAATTACGGTATTATAGGGCTTATTCAGTTGGAACTGGGGTATGCCGAGTCTGCCGACATCAGCATTGAAGAAGCGTTGGCTTTGTATGATAAATATGTCAAAGAGGCTCTGGAACTGATGCTTGCCAAGAACCACGACTATGACGAGGCATGGCGCAGTATGCGTATCAGCTCTTACACAGACTTGATTTTAATGAAAATATACCGTACCAAGCAGATCGAAAGTCTGTCTGGCAACACGTTGGTGTCCGAAGGAATCGACGCCAATTACATGGATATGATTAATTACTCTGTATTCGGATTGATTAAGATAGAATTTGAAGGTTAAGAATTTACATATCATTCAGGAGGTAATAGCGAATATCAGTCGCTTTATTTTGGCGGCTGCATTTATCTTTTCCGGATTTGTAAAGGCAGTAGATCCACTGGGATTCCAGTACAAGATACAGGACTATCTGGCTGCATTCGGAATGGCTTCCTGGTTTCCTTCATTCTTCCCGTTATTGGGAGGTATCGCATTATCTGCCATAGAGTTTTCAATCGGTATCTTTTTGTTCTTTGGTGTCCGGAGAACAGTGGCTTCCACGTTGGCGTTGATGTTGATGAGTTTTATGACACCGTTGACATTGTATCTGGCAATCTTCAATCCGGTGTCCGACTGCGGGTGTTTTGGAGATGCTTGGGTGCTGACTAATTGGGAGACATTTATCAAGAACGTACTCTTGTTGCTTGCTGCAATCGGAGCGTTTAAAGGCAGGAAGATGCTGGTCCGCTTTATCAGTCAAAAAATGGAATGGCTTGTTTCTCTGTACACGCTGTTTTTTGTGTTTACGTTGTCGTTCTATTGTCTTGACCGTTTGCCGGTATTGGACTTCCGTCCCTACAAGGTAGGAAAGAATATACTGGAAGGAATGACGATGCCGGAAGGAGCGAAGCCGAGTGTATATGAAAGTGTCTTTATTTTGGAGAAGAACGGAGAAAATAAAGAATTTACACTGGAGAATTATCCGGATAGCACATGGACATTTGTTGATACACGCACTGTCCTTAAAGAAAAAGGATACGAGCCGGCTATTCATGATTTCTCTATGATAGAACTGAATACGGGAGAGGACATCACGGAAGATGTACTGACTGATATGGGGTACACATTCCTGTTGGTCGCCCACCGGATTGAAGAAGCGGATGACAGTAATATAGACTTGATTAATGAAGTCTATGATTACTCGGTGGAGCATGGCTATAAGTTTTATTGCCTCACTTCTTCACCGGAGGAGCAGATAGAACTGTGGAAGGATAAGACCGGGGCGGAATACCCTTTCTGTCAAATGGATGATATTACACTGAAGACGATGATTCGCTCTAACCCGGGATTGATGCTGATTAAGAATGGGACTATTCTGAACAAATGGAGTGACGAGGATATCCCGGATGAATACGTACTGACCGACAAACTGGAGAATCTGCCGTTAGGACAACAGAAGGTCGGTAATGATGTGCATACGGTTGGCTTTGTGTTCTTGTGGTTCGTTATTCCATTACTGCTGGTGCTTGGAGTAGATGTGTTGGTCGTTCGTCGTAGGGAAAGGAGAAATACCAGAAAAGCTGCGGAAGCTAAGAAGCAAAAGAGTGAAGTGCAAAACATCGTTCCGAAGGTTGGTGAAGAACAAAAAGAAGAGGAGCCGGTTACTGATGGCAGTGATGATTGATAAATTGATACTATCTTCATCTTCCGGAAGGAGGAGAGTGGAGATACTACCGAGACTGATTGTCCGGCTTTGATATAAAGAATGGAAATGGATTTATTAACCCTTTAAATAAAAAACAAAATGAGAAAGAACATTGTTGCAGGAAACTGGAAAATGAACAAAACCCTTCAAGAGGGTATCGCTTTGGCAAAAGAACTGAACGAAGCATTGGCTAATGAGAAGCCTAACTGTGATGTAATCATCTGTACTCCGTTTATCCACCTGGCTTCTGTTACTCCGTTGGTAGACGCTGCCAAGATTGGTGTAGGCGCTGAAAACTGTGCAGATAAAGCATCTGGTGCTTATACAGGTGAAGTTTCTGCTGAGATGGTCGCTTCTACAGGTGCAAAATATGTAATCCTGGGTCACTCTGAACGCCGTGCTTACTATGGCGAAACAGTAGCTATCCTCGAAGAAAAAGTAAAATTGGCTTTGGCTAACGGTCTGACTCCGATTTTCTGTATCGGTGAAGTATTGGAAGAACGCGAAGCTAACAAGCAGAACGAAGTAGTAGCTGCTCAAATGGAATCTGTATTCTCTTTGTCTGCTGAAGACTTCTCTAAGATTATCCTGGCTTACGAACCTGTTTGGGCAATCGGTACAGGAAAAACTGCTACTCCGGAACAAGCACAGGAAATCCATGCTTTCATCCGTTCAATCGTAGCTAATAAATATGGTAAGGAAATCGCTGACAACACTTCTATCCTTTATGGTGGTAGCTGCAAGCCTTCCAACGCTAAAGAACTGTTCTCTAACCCTGACGTAGATGGTGGTCTGATTGGTGGTGCCGCTCTTAAAGTATCTGATTTCAAGGGAATCATTGATGCTTTCAACGCGTAATTAAAACTTATTTCGGGCACGGGCGAATTATATAGTCCGTGCCTAAATACAATTATCAAATGAAGAAACTAGCTTTACTTATCTTGCTGTTTGTTTTGGCTGGCGCCAGTGCACAGGCACAGAACATTGTGAAAAGCCTCGAACGTAACGTTCCGGGACAAGGAAAGGTGACCATTCACCAAGATCCCCGCATTGAAGCGATGATTGGTATGGAACGTCTTGCAACCGGTGAACAGAAAGTCATGAAGGGTTCCGGCTTCCGGATACAGGCGTATGCCGGTAACAATACTCGTCAAGCAAAGAATGATGCTTATCGTGTGTCATCACAGGTAAAAGTGTATTTCCCGGAGCTGGCAGTGTATACGTCGTTCAATCCGCCCCGTTGGCTTTGTCGTGTGGGTGATTTCCGGAGTATAGAAGAAGCTGACGCGATGATGCGCAAAATGAAAGCTACTGGTGTGTTTAAAGAAGTTTCTATTGTAAAAGACGAGGTTAATATTCCTTTATAAATCTATCATGTTAGGAAAAGAAGAAATTGTCTCTCCAAATCTGGAGGAGTTGAAAAGTCATTATCACAGTATTATTACCTTGTTGGGCGAAGACGCCGAACGGGAAGGTTTGTTGAAAACTCCGGAACGGGTGGCTAAAGCAATGTTAAGCTTGACGAAAGGGTATCACATGGACCCTCACGAGGTGCTCCGTTCTGCTAAATTTCAGGAAGAATACAGTCAAATGGTGATTGTGAAGGACATTGATTTCTTCTCTCTTTGCGAGCATCACATGCTGCCGTTCTACGGAAAGGCACACGTGGCTTATATTCCCAACGGCTACATCACCGGGCTGAGTAAGATTGCTCGTGTAGTCGATATCTTTTCTCACCGCTTGCAAGTGCAGGAACGTATGACGTTGCAAATCAAGGAATGCATCCAGGAAACATTAAACCCGCTGGGGGTAATGGTGGTAGTGGAAGCTAAACATATGTGTATGCAAATGCGTGGTGTGGAAAAACAAAACTCAATTACTACTACTTCTGACTTCACAGGGGCTTTCAACCAGGCAAAGACGCGTGAAGAATTTATGAATCTTATCCAACACGGAACAACATTATAGGGGAAGTTGCCGTGAAATGGATAAAGTTATGCTCCGGCATCAATGAGAAAAGGTATTTGGTTTTGATAAAGGAGATGCTTCCTGTCGGAGGCTACCGCACATATGGCGACGAAAATAATTTATCGCAATACGACTCTGTCTCCCAAACGTTTTGCCATAATACTTTGTATCCCTCTCAAGTCATTATAACGTATCATTAACGCATTACATTTTTCTTCGTCATGTGCAAGAGCCGGATCCTGCAAGGCATAAAGCATGTGTTTTAATTCTTCCGTGACAATAGCATATTTGAAATTAATCATCAACATCGGAACCAGTTCGTAGAGCCGTTCTTCATCTGTCACAATCTTCTGGGACTTGGAGTGGTATTTGCTAAGTTGATAGCGGACATTAATCAGGTCTACGCTCAATTTGCTGATGACAGGATCGGGATGTGCCAGAAAATATCGTTCCGCTACGAATCCGACATTATGTATATGTGCGGCAGCCTCCGACAGGATTTGCCGGTGCAACGGGTTGTGGAAAGCCAGATCGTCTTCCTTTAAATCGTTGATAACATATTCAATTACGGTTACCGGAACTTCATTCCCTTCCTCATCTGTTAGGTTACACATAATCTTTTCTCCGTAACGGACCACGGCCTGTAAAATCAACCGTTCAAATTTATAGAACTCCTGTCCCTCTTTACCTTCCTGTGGGATGAAAGAAGCGTAATTGTCTTCTTGCAGGGCAGGTGGAACGTTCAGATAGTTACCGTCGCCATCTACTTCGGGAGCTAGCATGACATCTTCAGGAGGCATAGGTATGCCGTTGTCGGAAGAGGGAGATGCAGTTGCACCGCCTTGTGTCATGTTAGCCGTTCTTTCAGCGATACGGCGGTCACGTTCTGTTTGTTCAGCTCGTTTCTCCGCTTGCGTTTCCCGTCTTTTGGCTACTTCCGATACCAGTAATTTATCTTCTACGTGCAGCAGCTGCGCACATTCTTTGATATAGACGTCGCGTACAATCGCTTCCGGTATGACGGAGATGCTTTGCACCAGATTGCCGATAAGCTCTGCACGTTTGATCGGGTCTTTTCCTGCATCTTCCAGTAATAAGTTGGTTTTAAAACGGATAAAGTCAGTTTCATGTTCTGCAATGAAGGCTTGAAACTCCGTGGAGTTATGTTTGCGGGCAAAAGAGTCCGGGTCGTCACCGTCGGGAAGAAGGCAGACTTTGATGTTCATTCCTTCTTCAAGGAGCATATCAATGCCGCGGATAGAAGCCTTGATACCTGCTGCGTCACCGTCGTAAAGTACGGTCATGTTGTTGGTGAAACGGTGAATCATGCGGATTTGTCCCGGTGTAAGAGCAGTTCCTGAAGAAGCGACCACATTCTCTATGCCGGACTGATGCATGGAAATGACATCCGTATATCCTTCCACAAGAAAACAACGGTCTTGTTTCACAATCGCCTGTTTGGCAAAATAAATGCCGTATAATTCGTTACTTTTATGATAGATTTCCGATTCGGGAGAGTTGACGTACTTAACTTTTACGCCTTTTGTGGCACTGGCAAGCACACGTCCACCGAAGGCAACTACTTTGCCGGAGAGAGTGTGGACAGGGAAAATGACACGTCCCCAGAAACGGTCCCGCAAACGGTGGTCGTCGGTTTCGTAGCAGAGTCCGGTTTTTACCAGATATTCTTTCTTATATCCTTTTTGTAGCGCTTCCTTGGCAAGTGCATCGTGGCTCTCGGTACAATAGCCCAACTGGAACTTCTCGATGATGTCATCCCGGAAGCCGCGGCTGCGGAAATAGGCCATGCCGATACTCTGTCCGTCTACGTGGTTCTTTAGGATATTCTGGAAGTAGTCACGGGCAAAGTTGTTCACAATGAAGAGGCTTTCCCGTTCGCTCTGTGCTATCTTCTCCTCGCTGGATAGTTCGCGTTCTTTGATTTCAATGCCGTATTTTTTTGCGAGATATTTCAGCGCCTCAGGATAAGACATCTGTTCGTGCTCCATGATGAAATGCACTGCATTTCCTCCTTTTCCGCAGGCAAAGCACTTGCAGAGCCCTTTGGCGGGGGATACAT
>ENA-OOVY01000187-OOVY01000187.1-human-gut-metagenome-genome-assembly--contig:-NODE-187-length-11420-cov-2.246685_pt1 | contig 11420 bp, 10 predicted proteins | sample MGYA00241400_ERZ501307 | MGnify/ENA primary metagenome ERZ501307 (study PRJEB25962, sample SAMEA2042364) | human gut metagenome | biome: human gut; feature: human-associated habitat; material: faeces... | reverse complement strand
TGGTTCAATTCTCACCGGGAACAGTATGAAGTCGCCCGCAGCGAGTTTGAAAACTTGCTTACAGTAATTATCTCCCGTATCTCTTTATTTGATGAAAGCATCCGTGGTATAGAAGCAAAGGACTGTACATACCGTATTTATCGTGATACACGCTTTTCTACGGATAAAACTCCGTATAAAATACATTTTGGCGGTTATATCAATGCAAAAGGAAAAAAATCCGATCATTGTGGCTATTATGTGCATCTGCAACCTGCTGGATCTATGCTTGCCGGAGGGAGCTTATGCCTGCCGTCTAACGTACTAAAAGCTGTGCGGCAGTCAATTTATGACAATATTGAGGAATTTGTTGCGATCGTAGAAGATCCGGAGTTTAAGAAATACTTTCCGGTGATAGGGGAAGACTTCCTGAAAACTGCTCCTAAGGGCTTTCCAAAAGATTTTAAATACATTGATTATTTGAAGTGTAAAGAATATGTCTGTTCTTATAATGTCCCCGATGACTTCTTCGCCCAACCGGATATGTTGGAACAGATAGATAAAGTATTCCGCCAATTCAAGCGATTTGCCGACTTTATCAATTACACAATTGACGATTTTGAATAATACCTAGAATATAAACTTTTAAATTAAACTCTTATGGTAGTAGATACTTTAGAAAATCTGGAGAAATATGCGTCTTTAAATCCTTTGTTTGCACAAGCTATTGAGTTCCTGAAATCTCATGATCTTCAAGCCATGGAAATCGGTAAGACTGAACTGAAAGGAAAAGATCTGCTGGTGAATATTGCACAGACCAAACCTAAGACTAAAGAAGAGGCTAAACTGGAAACACATAACGAATTTATTGATATTCAAATTCCATTGTCGGGAACAGAAATCATGGGGTATACTGCTGCTAAAGACTGTGTCCCGGCAAATGCTCCATACAATGTAGAAAAAGATATCACTTTCTTTGAAGGATTAGCTGAAACTTATATTGCCGTGAAACCGGGAATGTTTGCTATCTTCTTCCCGCAAGACGGACACGCTCCTGGTATTACCCCGGACGGAGTGAAAAAAGTAATTGTAAAAGTAAAAGCATAATCCTAATTTAATTCAGATATGGAAAAGACACTGAATCTTATCAAAAACGATCCTTGGCTGGAACCTTTTGCCGACGCTATTGCCGGCCGGCATCAATTTGTGCTGGATAAAGAAGCCGAACTGACTAATAAAGGAAAACAGACGCTGTCGGATTTCGCCTCGGGCTATCTTTATTTTGGATTGCACCGTACTGCCAAAGGCTGGACTTTCCGTGAATGGGCTCCTAATGCCAGTCATATTTACATGGTAGGTACATTCAACAACTGGGAAGAAAAGGCTACCTATAAACTGAAAAAACTGAAGAATGGGATTTGGGAAATCAATCTTCCAGAAGGGGCCATTCATCACGGTGACCTGTATAAACTGAATGTATATTGGGACGGTGGACAGGGAGAACGTATTCCTGCTTGGGCTACCCGTGTTGTTCAGGATGAACAGACGAAAATTTTTAGTGCACAGGTATGGGCCCCAGAGAAACCTTATAAATTCAAGAAAAAGACTTTTAAACCTAACACAAGTCCTCTGTTGATTTATGAATGTCACATCGGAATGGCGCAACAGGAAGAGAAAGTAGGTTCATATAATGAATTCCGTGAAAAGGTGCTTCCCCGCATTGCCAAAGAAGGGTATAATTGTATTCAGATAATGGCTATTCAGGAACATCCTTATTATGGAAGTTTCGGTTACCACGTATCCAGTTTCTTTGCCGCTTCTTCCCGTTTCGGTACTCCTGATGAGTTGAAGGAGTTGATCGATACTGCTCATGGAATGGGTATCGCTGTTATTATGGATATTGTTCATTCCCATGCAGTGAAGAATGAGGTAGAAGGATTGGGTAATTTTGCCGGTGATCCGAACCAGTATTTCTATCCGGGAGGGCGTCGTGAACATCCGGCGTGGGATTCTCTTTGTTTTGACTATGGCAAGAATGAAGTCGTTCACTTCTTGTTGTCTAACTGTAAATACTGGCTGGAAGAATATAAATTCGATGGATTCCGTTTTGACGGTGTAACGTCTATGCTGTATTATAGTCACGGATTGGGTGAAGCGTTCTGTAATTACGGAGATTACTTCAACGGACATCAGGATGATAATGCTATCTGTTATCTGACCTTGGCTAATGAAGTGATTCATCAAGTGAATCCAAAAGCGATAACGATTGCTGAGGAGGTGTCCGGTATGCCGGGATTGGCTGCAAAAGTAGAAGATGGTGGTTACGGATTCGACTACCGCATGGCTATGAATATTCCGGATTACTGGATCAAGACAATCAAAGAAAAGATAGATGAGGACTGGAAACCTTCCAGCATGTTCTGGGAAGTCACTAACCGTCGCCAGGATGAAAAAACTATTTCTTATGCAGAAAGCCATGACCAAGCATTGGTAGGAGATAAGACGATTGTTTTCCGTCTGATTGATGCGGATATGTATTGGCACATGCAGAAGGGAGATGAAAATTATATAGTCAATCGTGGTATTGCTTTGCATAAGATGATTCGCCTGTTGACCTCTTCCACAATTAACGGTGGTTATCTGAACTTTATGGGTAATGAGTTCGGGCATCCCGAATGGATTGACTTCCCGCGTGAGGGTAACGGTTGGTCTTGCAAATATGCCCGTCGCCAATGGGATCTGGTCGACAATAAGAATCTAGCCTATCACTATATGGGTGACTTCGATGAAGAAATGTTGAAAGTCATTAAGAGTGTGAAGGATTTCCAGGCAACCCCGATACAAGAAATATGGCATAATGACGGCGACCAGGTATTGGCTTATGAGCGTAAGGATTTGATTTTTGTATTTAACTTCAATCCGAAGCAGTCGTTTACAGACTATGGTTTCCTTGTAGCTCCGGGAGCTTATGAGGTGATTCTGAATACGGATAATATAGCATTCGGTGGTAATGGCTTTGCCGATGATTCTGTGGTTCACTTCACGATTGCCGATCCTTTGTATAAGAAAGAAAAGAAAGAATGGTTGAAACTTTATATTCCTGCACGTACTGCCGTAGTGTTGAGAAAGAAGAAGTAGATATCTCTTTATATTAATAAAGAAGCCCTTGCAAATTTTCTATACTTGGATTTGCAAGGGCTTTCTTTATAAGAATGTGCCCGGACCGAGAATGTCGTACATATAACTGACATTGCGTGTTTTTAGCAATATCCCTTTAGGAGTATAGAACAACTGATATTTAATGTCAACATTATCTTGTCCTACCTCAATAACAATGATTGCCTGCCATTTAGGAAATTCTACCATAGTCACATCTTCCGCAACCCAACTTGCATAAGAACTAAATGTAAAAGCATTATAGACCACAGGTGTCAGCCGATCGAGACTGACAAGATCAGTCTGCGTCATTTCCCATTGTCCCTGCGCATTGAACCATACATTTTTGGTGAAACCGTTCATTACAAAGTTGGCACAATAGTATCCGTCATCTTGCGACCAGGCTATATCATTTGTTTTGGGATACATTTTCTTGAAGGTAGCCTGCACATTATCAGGAGGTACAATCGCTAATACTGATATGGAAAATAGTAACAGAACCGCCATAATATTAAATTTCTTCATAAGCTTTATGGTTTAGGAGATTATTTATCTACCTAAACAGCTATCATGACTATTTGTTTGAATGATACATATAAAATAACCCGGTCATTATAGTGTGATCGGGTTATAGGGGAATATAGGGTTTCTCGTCTTTTTCAGAATGCAATTTTCAGTATCTTTCCATTGTAGCCTCTAACTGAAACTTCCGTGGCTTTATATGGCAATAAGCTGATTTCTTCTTTCGCACCGGTCAAAAGATCAACAGCCTGATAGGATTCCATTTGTGGAATTTGTAAAAAGTCGAAAGCGTGTGAGGGAACATTGATTGCTACATCTACTAGTTGACTGTCGAAATTGACAATGATAAACAATAACTCGTTCTTGTATTTTCGCATAAAAGTATATTGCTTATGTTCATTGAAACGCCAGCCATTTTGATTAGCATACATCAGGTCAAAGAAAACACCCTTTGCAATAGCCGGTTCTTCATTACACAAAGTCAGTACTCTTTGATAAATTTCATATAAACGTTTATGATCTTCATTGAGCATTTTACCATCAAATTTTCCTCCGTTACGCCAACGACGGATGCTGTCTATACTCCAATAATCAAATATAGTAGTCCGTCCATCCCTTCCGCTAAAGCCCTCACTGTCCATTCCGGGTTCTCCAAATTCCTGTCCGAAGTAAATCATCATAGGATTAGTATTCATGCAGGCGGAAACAATAAGTGCAGGGATTCCTTTGCGTGGGTCACCGGCAAAGAAATCGGACGCAATGCGTTGCTCATCGTGGTTTTCGAGGAAATTAAGCATCTTTTTCTCAATTCCGTTCAGACTCTGCCAGCAATGAGTGATAGAAGCAGCCGACTCATATCCACAGGCTACATTACGAAGTGTATCATATAAGCCTACTTTATCGTACAGATAGTCGAATTTTCCACGGAACAAATAATTGCGATATTCATTCGGATTGTAGACTTCTGCAATAAAGAGAATGTCCGGATATGCTTCTTTGACTTGAGGAATAGCCCATTCCCAAAATTCTACGGGAACCATTTCCGCCATATCACAACGGAAACCGTCAATGTCTTTGGAAGCCCAGAACAGAAGAATATCCAACATCTTTATCCATGTATCCGGAATCGGAGAAAAGTGGCACGTACCTCCATTCTGGTAGTCTACTCCATAATTCAATTTGATTGTCTCATACCAGTCAGTGATATTGGGAGTAGCGTCAAAACGATTATTGCCTGTTGCTTTAGCCGGGAATTCGTGATAAGGTTCTGTCGCACCGTCTTTCATGTCAAACTGGGCACGAAGTTCCGCTTGAGGAATATAATAGAAATTATTATAGGGACTGAAAGACTGGCTTGAATCATCGTTAGCTCCCAATTCCGTTGTCCCGTCCGGTTGTGCATCAGAATGGTATTGGCGTGCTACATGGTTGGGAACAAAATCAATTATAACTTTTAGTCCCGCACGATGTGTACGTCGTACAAGATTCTCGAATTCTCTCATTCGTTCGGGAATGTCATTCGCCAAGTCAGGGTCTACATCATAATAATCTTTGATAGCATAGGGCGAACCGGCTTTTCCTTTTACAATGGCAGGATGATCCGGACTGATATTATAGCGACGATAATCTGTCTGAGTAGCATGCTCGATAATACCTGTGTACCAAATATGTGTAGTACCCAGTTTTTTGATTTCACTAAGTGCTTTGAGAGTAAAATCCGCCATTTTTCCGCAACCGTTGGTGACTATATCTCCATTGTAGACGCAGTGGTTATTATTGTTGCCGAACAGCCGGGTGAACACTTGATAGATAATTATTTTATTTTCGTTATTCATATAGAGTAGATTTTTACATTTCTAATATTAACTACTTCAATAAGAAGCATTACTTCCAGATCTTTCCTTTTTCAACTAATAATTGATTCAGCACTCCGTTAGCGGTATTATATCCTTGCTCGAAGATTTCTTCCGCTTTTTCCAATTCCGTGTTGCTATACCCATATAGGTTATAAGGTTCAATCAGCAAATCACATTTTTCTCTTTCAGGGAAAGTATTGGCACGGAACATGAAATGAAACGAACGCATAGCGATGCTGACAATATTCATTTTATAATCTTGCGCCATGATCGGGCTTACATTAACTGCTACTACCTTGTCACAGACTCTACGGAGAGTGGAAACCGGGAGATTCATCATCAATCCACCGTCTACGTAGTTCGTTCCATCAATATTTACCGGAGCAAACATGACAGGCATACAGCACGAAGCAGCTACCCGTTCGGCAATGGAACCACGGTGAAAATGAACCATACGTCCGTGGTCAAGATCGGTTGCCGTGATGATCAAGGGAATCTGGAGTTCTTCCAGATTCTTTGCTTTTACATTGGTACGAAGGAAATCTATAAATTCGCAAAGGTCAAATAATCCTTTCTTGGGGATTACCAGCTTGGTCAGGTCTTGAAATTTGTGTCCGGAAAAATAATCCAGCACTTTGTGAGGTTCATTACCATCTGCATAAAAGACTCCCGCAAGAGCTCCAGCGCTTACTCCGGAGATAATATCCGGTTTAATATCATGCTCCAGGAGAGCTTGCATTACGCCCAAATGAGCGAATCCTTTAATAAATCCTCCACTTAGAGCATAACCTATCTGATATTTCCGGTTCGTCCAATTGTTTGTATATACCTCCATGAGTTTTTTCTGTCTTTAATTCGCCACGAATTTAGTGAATTTATTGAAAGTAGAAGAAATATAATGGATAGTTTTTAGTATGCCGGATGGAAACTTTGTTCCGGTACTACGCCGATCAGAACCCAAAATCGTCTATTTCACCCTTGTGCTCTTCGCTTTCTTTAAATGGTTTTGCTTCCTTTTGTACCGGATTCCCTTCAATATAGATAGCACGGAACGGACGAGCAGGGCAAACATATTCGCATCCACCACAGCCTACGCAAATCTCTTTATTTACATGGGGAATCGTCAACCCGTCCTTATAAGGCACCATTGCGACAGCCTGCGTGGGACAGTGTTCAGAGCAGGCCCCACAACTAGTTCCGTCTGTATAAACGATGCAATTTTCCTCGATAAAAACAACATATCCCATTTGTGTAAGATGTTTTTGCTTTACACTTATCGGAAGAATAGCCCCGTTAGGACAAACATCTCCGCAAACAGTACAATCAAAATTGCAGAATCCTTTCTCGAAACTGACGGTAGGTTGCATTACTCCTGCCAAGCCATACTCCATGAAAGCTGGCTTCAGTACATGCGATGGGCATTTGCTGATACAAAGATGGCACGATGTACATTGCTGCTGAAAATGTTCACGGCTGACAGACCCCGGCGGAGTAATCGGATTCTCTTTTTTGTATACTTTTTTACCTCCCAGACTTGCAACGGATTCTTTAACTTGTGAAAGTAGTTTCGGAACTGCTCCGGCAGTAAGTAGTCCTGCAACGAGAAAACGACGTTTGGATGAATCGGTAGGGGAGAGTGAAGGTTGGTAGATCAATGCCTTTTGTTTGCAGCCCCCCAGGCAGTCAAAGCAATCTACACAACGACCATAATCAACAGTATGCTCTTTACTATTGATGCACGCTGCCTTACATTTGGTAGCGCAGAGTCCGCAACTGTTACACTTGTCGGAGTCAATGCGGACTTTGAATAATGAGAACCGGCTTAATAAGCCTAAAATTGTTCCTACAGGACAAATCGTGTTGCACCAAGTCCGTCCGTGCTTCCATGCCATTATAAAAATCATTGTAAGTATGACGACTGCAATGAAAAGAGATGAAATACTTAAAATAGAAGTATCCACCTGGTAAAACGTATAATTGTCGAACTTGGAGAAAGCGGATTCCAAAAGATTATTTCCCAGCATATATATCGGTTTAAATACATGTACTACTATCCGACCGTATGCGCTGTATGGATCAAGCAGTCCTACGATAAACGTGAATCCGCATAGAAAAGAGATGACAGTCCCCCCAAGTACACTCCAACGTAATCTATTTTTTGCAGGACTGTAACTATATTTTTTTTTCTTTTTACTTGTTGATTTTGACAGGCGCGCAATGATATCTTGCAAAATCCCCATAGGACATATCGTCGAACAATAGATACGGCCGAATAAAAGTGTTAACACAATGAGAAATAATAAGATACCTACACTTAATGAAAGCAAGGCTGGAACAAATTGCAAGTGTGCCAGACGATGAAAACTGTTAGGTAATATTTCTGCGAAATCGAGAAAAAAGAAAGTAATCAGTACAAAAAAAAGTGCTGATATTCCAATACGTATCTTTCTTAACATGGTTGATTTACATCTTGATTCGCTTGACATTTAATTTGTCAAGATTCATGGTTCCTACTTTCAGTGCTTCTCCTTTGGCAAGATGTCCTACTGTATCCAACGGCATCTCACGCACTTGGTTGAAGAATTTGGCAGCGGCTGTGTCCACCGCTACAATATCCGGTGAGATAAACAATCCCTTTGCCAAAACGACATCTGAAGCAGAGCGTCCGCGAGGACCGTTAGTCTTCATAATCCGGTAGGCATCTACAACGTTCAGCGCGGCTTTCTTTTGCAGGGTACAAATATCGGCAATACATTGTTGCAAGTCGTTTTGGTGAAAGAATCCGCGATCCCATACAATTCCCATATGGTTTTTCATGGAGATAGTCAGATTGGCTCCGCCATGGTTTTTCAGGATAGGGACATTTATCCATACGTCGCAGTTCAGGATTGCTTCATGCACTTTTGCTTTCTTCATTTTTTTGCCGCTTGGGAGATCTACCGGTTTGTAGTAAGATTCCAGATGTGCGGGCATTACTTTTGCTCCGGCGGCTTTTGCTACAGCTTCAATGCCACTGTTTTTGTAGCATTTCTGCCAGTCGTCACAGGTATGGTCAAATACGGTCACTTCTTTTGCTCCGGCGGCAAAGCATTGTTTCACGATTTCCGCCACTAACTTCGGATTTGTATTTCCTGCCAGTTCCGGCACCTTGTCCCAACCGATGTTAGGCTTCACAACAACCTTTTGTCCTGGTTTAACGAATTGCTTCATCCCACCCAGTTCGCTTATGGCGCGGCGGAACATGGCTTCCGGCTCTCCACCCATGACTGCTACCAGATCAGGGTTAGCTCCGTTTGCTTTATTGATAGTCTGAGTTAATACCTCCATAGCTTCCGAGTGCTGTATAGTCAAAGCAGCACCGGTTATGGCTACTGTTTTTAAAAAGTCCCTTCTGTCCATTTTTCTATTTTGAGTTTAGAATTTTGCAATCGCTTTTAACAGGGCATAGCCACCAAACCACTGGATCAACATTCCCGGAGTACCGATACGGAAATCTTGTACTGCTACATAGAAATTACCAAGAATCGCCCATTCAAAAGCTATTCCTATAATCTGGTAGAAAAGCACGACACCAAGAACGCCCAATAAAGAGACAGATTTTAGCATTCGTGCGGCAAAGGCAGAAGCTCCAGCAAGTAAAGTGGATTTTATCAACATAACAGGAAGCGTAGCTTCCGAAGGCATGGCGAACAGCAAGTGATTAATGACAGGAGAAAAAATCGCGGTCAATAATCCTACACGAAAGCCATATTTATAGCCTGCAATCAACGTGAAAAAATAAATGGGCAGCAGGGTAGGACCACCATAAGGTATGAGATGGCATAGTTGTGGAAGTGCAATGTTGCCTGCAATAAACAACAGAGCGAACAAATAAGTTTTTACATTACTGTAATTCAGCGAGTAGAGCTTGGCAGATGTTTCCATTTTCGTTAAGAACTTTTAGATTTAATAGAACAATAATATCTTGAGGATAAGACTGTTCTTTGCAGGAAAGGTTTAATCCGGTAAAGAACAATCTGCTTATTATATTAAAAACAGGATGGAAAAGTTTCATACCTATTTGAAACTATTTGACCTGTTTTTTGCTCTATTCACTATCCATTCTTTCCCGGATCTTTCCCCAAGCATGAGTATCGAATAAGCAACTTTGGCGCATTGTGCCACACATTTCCCTGAATCTGGACATAGGTATAGTATAGCTCAATTTATCGGGTTCGAAGTAGGGACGTACCGACGGATCGAAGAAACCGATGAATGTCCGTTTGCCGCCTTTTCGATTTTCTATGGTAGCTTGCGTTACTATGCAGCTACAACCGGAACCGAACATGGAAACTACACCGTCTTCAGCATTATTATCATAATAAGCCCATGTGGTAAGTCCGGAAAGCATATCGGGGTTGGCTATGAATACGACACCTTCCACTTCTTTCAGACTTTCTATCCTGTCTATACGCGCAAAATGAAGGTATTTCTTTTCTGCTTTGAGTACTCCGATTTGCTGTATAAAGTCGATGACCATTTGCGGAGTCTGTTTGTACCGCTCTTTTAATGAGACAAAAGTCGGGACGTGTTCGGGCATTTCGGTAAAACCGGTATAGAACTTGCCGCCACCACAGCCGATTGTTTCGGCATTCAGGCTGATGATACCACCTTCTCTTGCCGTTTTCATACCTTTAAAGAAACAGCCATTTATTTTTTCCGCCGTTCCTTCCTGCGTGTCCGAATACCAGAATACAAGAGGCAGTTCGGCCTTCTCTCCGAATGCCTCCCGGAAGTTTTGAATAAATGTTTGGATGTCCATAGCTTATCATTTTTTGTTTATACATAGTTGCTCTACAAAGTTAGAATAAAAAAGGATAAGTGCAAGTGAATCAGAAGTTAATATCGGACACACTTTTTTTACAATCTTCCAGTTGTTTTAATCCTTCTTCAGATAGTTTGGGGTAATGCAGGTCCAGTTGTTTCATCCGCTCGCAGATAATGTGTCCTACTGCGTAGCGCATAAACCATTTATTGTCGGCAGGGATTACGTACCACGGAGCCAGTTCGGTAGATGTTTCGGTTAGTACATCTGCATAGGCTTTCATATACTCATCCCAAAACTGGCGTTCCTTAACATCTGCGGAAGAAAATTTCCAGTTTTTGGTTTTGTCATCCAACCTTTCCATGAAACGCTTTTTCTGTTCGGCTTTTGATACGTTCAGGAAGAATTTCAGGACAACGGTTCCGTTTTCCGTCAGATAACGTTCGAAATCATTGATTTGCCGGTAACGGCGTTTCCAAAAATCAGAGTCAATGTCTTTGATGGTTTCTACACCCGGCAATTTGTTGGACAGTATAATTTCGGGATGCACTTTGGCGATAAGCACGTCTTCATAGTGAGAACGGTTGAAAATTCCGATTCTCCCTCTTTCGGGCAGGCAACGATTGATACGCCAGAGATAATCGTGGTCCAATTCCTCGGCAGAAGGTTGCTTGAACGAAAATACTTGGCATCCTTGCGGATTGATACCGGACATGACGTGTTTGATTGTCCCGTCTTTTCCGGCTGCGTCCATAGCCTGAAAAATAATAAGAATCGAATAGCGATCCTGGGCGTAGAGCATGCTTTGCAGTTCGGAAAGTTTCTCTACGTTTTTAGTCAGTTGACCTTTAGCATCCTGTTTGGATAGTTCGCCGATAAATGACGGATCGAAATCGGAGACGGAATATTGTCTTCCGGGTTTAGCAAGCAGGTCTTTTAAAATGTCCTTTTTCATGGGTTTGTTATTTGAATGTTTCTACTGAAAATAAAACAGGCGGAGCAATCAATTAGTTTTTCAGGCAAAGGACATTTTCCGGATTTACAGTGCTGTTCCTTTCTTCGGTACGAACAGGTTTGTCATATCCACCTGTTCAAGAGTGAGC
>ENA-OOVY01000182-OOVY01000182.1-human-gut-metagenome-genome-assembly--contig:-NODE-182-length-11787-cov-1.976604_pt1 | contig 11787 bp, 10 predicted proteins | sample MGYA00241400_ERZ501307 | MGnify/ENA primary metagenome ERZ501307 (study PRJEB25962, sample SAMEA2042364) | human gut metagenome | biome: human gut; feature: human-associated habitat; material: faeces... | reverse complement strand
TTCGCTCTGCAAAATGGCAGGGAACAGAAATCACTGCTGCAAATGCTAGCACAGTTATGGCAGGTTTGGGTAACACACCTATCATGTTGTGGTTAGAGGACAAATGGTTTGGTCCTGGTGCAATTTTGGAATTTGATAATAGAGAGTATCAAGTACGTGTTTCTGGTGCTCCTTATCAAGATGGTAATGAATGGGTTTATACTTGTTTCATTGCAGATGGTCAATCTAATTCTTATATTCCTGGTGAATATTTGTTAGCTGGTCGTCAAGTATCTCGTTTAGCTTCTGCTTACGAAGAGTACAGTGAAGAGGGTGATATCCTGAATTATAATACTCATTTCAAGATGAGAAACTTCTTGTTTACGACTCGCTTGGATTATGATATTACAGGTACAGCTTATTCTACAGTACTTTGGATTGCTTTGAAAGATCCTAAAACTGGTAAGACTTCTTATTTGTGGTCTGACTATCAGGAATGGAAGGCAATGCGTGAGTGGTCTAAGAGATGTGAGAGAATGATGGTTTACTCTAAGTCTAATGTAAATAAAGACGGTTCTACTTCATTGTTAGGTACGAATGGTCGTCCGGTTTACATTCCTGCAGGTTTGTTGCAACAGATCGCTCCGTCTAACAGACGTTACTATACTGAATTGACTCCGGAATTGTTGGAAGACTTCTTGTTTGACTTGTCTTACAATATCTTAGGTACTAACGAACGTAAGTTTGTTGCTTTGACTGGTGAAATGGGTATGAGAGAATTTGACCGTGTATTGAAACAAAAAGCAGCTACGATGAACTTGATTGATACGAAGTTTATCAGTGGTTCTGGTCAGGCTTTGGTTTTAGGTGGTCAGTTTGTAACATACAAGATGACAAATGGTATCGAGTTGACATTGAAACATTTCCCGTTGTATGATGATACTACTTATAATCGTTTATTACATCCGGTATCTGGTAAACCACTGGAATCTTATAGAATGACATTCTTGGATCTTGGTAGACGTGATGGTCAAGCTAATATCGTTAAGGTTGTTCGTAAGGACCGTGAGATGGTTATCTGGAATACTTCAGGTTCTGTAGCTCCGGGAACTGGTTACTCTAAGAATAAATCCACAGTAAGATCTAATGCAAAGGACGGTTACTCTGTTCACTTCTTAGGTGAAATGGGTATCATGTTAAGAGACCCTCGTGCTTGCGGTGAACTTATTATGGAAGTTGAAGATTAATAAAACAGGGGTGATTAAGTTCACCCCTTTTATTTAAAACTTATAAATTATGGATATTATATTAAAATTCGCCCGTACAAATCCATGGGCTGGAATAGCTAAGTATAAGAATTGTAAAGATTATATCAGTACTTACTGGACAAGATCTGGTAATAGATATACCGGTTTAACCCCAGAAGATGCTAGACGTTTGGAGAAAGAAATGGGATATGAAGAAGGACATTTATCTCCACAAAGTGGATTCTGGAAAACATATGCAATCGGTTTAGGCGCAAGAGATAAAGTTTTACATACAGAAAGGCCTGAAGATGAACTTGCATATTTATTTTTAAAAGGACACAAAAGAGTAGCAAATGGAATCAATAATCTTAAGCCTACTCATGATTATGTTCTTGTAAATAAAGAAATTGAGGCTGAAGAAGCTAACAAAAGAAATAAAGCTAAACGTGAGGCATTCTCTGAATTTAATAAGATGTCAATTGAGGAAATGCGCAAATGTTTACGCTTATATGGTCACAAGACTGATAATATCAGTAATGAGCTAGTTGAAAGTAGTTTATTTGATCTCATTGAAAACAATCCTGATAAGTTCTTCTTGATTTGGGTAAACAACAAAGTAAGAGATACTCAATACATTATTGAAGCAGCTATTTCAAAGAACGTAATTCGTAAATCTAAAAACATCTATTACTATGGTACTGATATCATTGGTAGAAGTTTAGAAGATGCGATTGCTTCATTGAATGATAAAAAGAATCAGGATATCAAAATGACTATACTTCAAGAAATTGAATCTAAGTAAAAGTAAACATGACAGTATTAGAAGCACATATAGCATTTAAGATTGAAGCAGATAAAAATGCCGTTAATATTGGTATATCTGGTTGTCCATCTTTCTTACCTGAGGAAATTGATTATTGGTTATACACAGCATATCTAAGTAAGATAGCTACTAAGCTACAGGTAATAATACTCTTAGAACACCATTTGAAGGTAATGTAAAAAGAGTAGCAGACTTAGAAGGTTTAGTAAAAACTGATAAGGGATTGTCTTTACTAAGTGAATCTATAAGTAATAGACTTACTATGAATAATTTCAAATCTAGTATTACTTATGGTGATGATACTCAAGATAAGCGTATGTACTTCTTAGAAGGAATTTTACATTTTGGTAGTAATAAAATAGCTACAGTAAAACTTATTAGTCACGAACAAGCTACTAGATTCTTAGAAACTTATAATAATAAACCTTGGATTGAAGAACCTGTAGCAATACTGGAAGATAATAAGTTAATAGTATTTATAGATAGGGATCTTATGGTAGGTCCCTACACTATAGATATTACTTATCTAGCATATCCAAGAAAGATTAATAATCAAGATATTACGTCTACTCTAGATGAAATTCCAGAGTATATGCAATATGAAGTGGTTAAATTAGCTGCTGACATGGCAATTGAGAATATTGAATCTCCAAGAACTCAAACACATCCACAGTACGTAGCACAATTATCAGAGTAATATGAGTAGTAAGGAAATGCAAATGGAATTCGAAAGACGAATTCAACTTATTAGCCCAGATCTTATTATAGATGAGAAACCTAACTCTGATCTTATATTTTCAATACTAAATGAAGCTCAAGATAGGTATGTAATGATGAATTATGTTGGTGATGACCAAATGGAAACTGAAACTAACATACATACTAGAAATACAGACTCTATTAAAAGTTTATTAGTAGAAAAAGAGTTAACTGCAACAGGTACTACTCTTAATGGTTTTACAAGATACAGATTACCATATGTATCTACTGAAGAATATTTCTTATATGTACATTCCTTTAGTAAAGTAAAGGGTACTTATAAACAATATAAAGATTTTGTTAGAGTAGATAATCAATTGGTTAAGTATAGAGATCTTGGTAAGTTTATTAAAACAGCATACAATACTCCTATTATTAGGCAACCTGCTGTTGCATTAGTATCAGATCCTACTACTAAATATAACTATATAGAAGTAGCAGTAGATGCATATACTACATTAGGTAATGTTACATTAACTTACTATAGGAAACCATTAAGATTTAATACTACTGATGGAGCTAGTAAATGTGAACTACCAGAATCAATTCATAGTGAAATTGTAGATTTAGCAGTTAATATGTTTATTACTGAAGGTAAATATAGATTACAAGTAAAACAACCAAATAATCAACAATAATGAAGTATATTGAATTACAAACAGCATTTGAATTAGAAATAGATCAATTAGATGACAATCTAACAAAACCTACTACTTCAGATATTGAGTATTGGTTAATGGCTGGGTTAGATAAATTTATTAAAACTAGATATTCTGGTATTAATTTCAAACAAACTGGATTTGAACAAGATCAAAAAAGAATTGATGATCTTCGTACATTAGTTACTAGAAAATCTTATCAATTTACTACATATCCAGAAGAGTATACAGTTACTCTGCCAGATGATTATATGTTTACTGTAGGAGAGACAGCTGTAATATTTAGTTACGATCATTGCTGGCCTGTGGGCCCAAGTGGTCAACCAAGAACTAAAAACACAGATGTGTTAGAAGCCACAGTAGAAAACATAGACAGACAAAGACAAAATACTTTGTCAGAATATAGATTACATGGTAGATCCGCCAGACCATTAAGATTATATGAAGGAAATGAAATTCATTTATATACAGACGGAAATTACAATATAAGAAATTATATTCTCACTTACTTGAGAACTCCTAAAAGGATTAGTCTTACTGATGCTCCATTTGATGAGTATACAGATATGCCAGCTGCAACTCATAATGAGATAGTTAAGTTAGCGGTAGAGTTGTATTTGGAAAATAAGGCTAATCCAAGATATCAATCGTATATGAACGAAGTTAGTACAATGGAATGATTATACGAAACAGTTTAGTTTGACGAGGAAATCTGAAACACGAAAGTAGAAGAACTAATCAAAATGTTAAGCTAGACGTCTAATTAAAGTTTAACAAAAATAAAAATAAAAATTATGCTTAATCATGTGAACACAGTACTTATTGGTACTGAAGCACCTGCATCTTATACAACAGCAGATGCATTGACAGAAGGTCAAATTGCATTATTTGATCAAAATAGAGCAATTGTAAAAGATGCAGCTGGTGCTAAAGCTGCTAGTTCATTGTATATCGGTGTTTGCGAAGGCAAAGAAGATGTTTACAATGAAGCAGGTACAAAATCAACTAAGTCAGTTATTCGCTTCTCAATGCCTATCATGAAAGGTTCTAAACCTCACATGGTGTTTAATGAATATGTAGCTGCAGCTGAAGATAAAATTGTAATCACAGCTACTAATGTTACTCCGGAAGTTGGTCATCGTTATGTATTACGTTTAGTGTACAATGACATCTATGAGGCACCTGGGCAATTTACTCATACTTATGAAGTAATTGCAAAGAGTACTAATGCAACTGATTTGATTACAGCTTTCAAAAACAAAATCAACAAACACAAAGAAGCTAGAGTAGTAGCAACTAGTTCAGCTGCTGTACTTACTTTGAATGCAAAAGAAATGCCGTATAATGAAGGTATTATGTTGGATTCAAATTATTCCCAAGTTTCTGTAGAAGCATTTATGTGGAAAACTATTCCTTCTGGGTTGTTGAGTAATGTAATGTATCCTATTGCTAATTTAACGATTGCTAAAACTCAAGGTACTCCTGGTAAAGGTAATCCGAAGATTGTTCGTGATCGTGAAAATGCAGCTCTTGGTTACAGAGGTATTACACATCGTGCAAATGGTATCTATCCGTACATTGCTCCTGAGTTAAAAGCCGATTTAAGTGCTACTTACGATACATTGTCTATCGAATGGGATAACAAATATCTTAGTGATGATAATCAATATATCAAAACAACTCCATTAGCTTGTGAATTGTATGTAAATGCTGGTAAACTTAATAAATCTGCATTTATGACAGCTTTAAAAGCTTTTGTAGAAGTTGCTTAATCAAAAAATATAATTCAAACCAAAAAGGGGATTGGGAGTAATATCCCTTTCCCCTTTTATTTTATATACGATTGATATGGAAATGAATGAATCATTGTATTATGCAGAAATAAAACTGTTAACTACGTATTGCCACAATTGCCTAGATAACAAAATGAAAGATAAAATAATGATGTTTCTGTTTAAGAAAACGCTTTATGATAATGCTACTACTCTAGGATTAACTGAAGATGCTGAGCAATATTACGATGAGATGTTGAGCTTGTTAGATATGACTACGTGTAATTGTAACATTAATACTAAAACTTGTGAAAATGGATACTGTCAATTATGTAAATAAAGTAGGAAAATTAGTAAATGATTCTACTAAATATAATGTGAAATTGGATAGAGTGTCTATTGAAAACTTAGTATTAATCTCTCATTTTGATGAGCTTGTGAAACAAGTAAATGCAGATAAAAAATTAACATCAGAAGAAAAGACAAAAGTTCTAAAGAAGCTTAATAATTATATAAATTGTCTTAAAAAGAAAATTAATTTTTATCCTGAGAAAAATATTAAACCTGACTGTATTTTAACAGAGACAGAGAAACATATAATCCAAGAGTAATATGAATAAAAAGATATCACAATTTGAACTAACAACTAAGCTGCAAGAGCAAGACCTCATTACCCTTGTACAAGATGGTAGTAATAAAAATATTACTAGTGGAAGTTTTACTACATCACTATCAGGTACATTTGCTACTAATGAGAGAGTAGATGCTGTAGAAGAAGATGTTGAGATACTAGATACTAAAGTAAATGATAATTATAAAGATCTTAGTAATAAGATAGTAGAAGGAGATACTAGTGTAACTACTAACCTTAATAGTACTATCACTAGTTACTATGATGTATTGAATAATAAGATCATTACTTTAGATACTAAGCATGACACCGATATGTCAGAGATTGGCGGTACTATGCAAGTGTGGATAGATGATATTGATAATAGATCTACATTACAACAATTACAGGATGCTCTCAATAGACTTACTGTAGCTGAGAATACTATTACAGCATTATCTGAACTTATTGCAAATGGTGGAGGTAGTGGATCTGCTCCAGGCTATCATACCCAAAGTACAGCAACTATATTCCCACTATCTGGTTATTATAAAGGTAGTAGTGCGGCCCCATTAACTACTACAGATACATTAAATCAAGCATTATCTAAACTTGAGAATCAAGTAGAAGCAGTGGCTAGTAGTTCTGGTTCTTTACCTGTAATCAAGTATGGAGAAAGTACTCCTCCAGCAGATAACTTCTTATATACTTCTTTAAAGACTGCAGAAGATTATTTAAATAAGCATGGGGATACTGCAGATGGTAAAATAACAATGTTACAAGGTTTACAAGCAGGAAACACATTTCGTTCTGGTTGGGATGGTGTTGGAGCTAGTTTATATCCATTAGGTTCCAAATGGAATATGGAATTAGACAATCTGTTTGTTAGAGGTAATATGACAATAAATGAACTTACAGTAAATGAGATTAAAGCTGTAGGTGGTGACATTCTAGTTACTGTAGCAGATATGAAATGTATCGAAGTAGAAGAATTGGCGGATTCTTATAAATGCTACTTTGATGATCAAGAAGGTACTAAGTATAATCAATTTATAGTTAATGACTTAGCAATATGCCAAAAATTTGATGGTAAAAATGTTAAAAGATATTGGCGTAAAGTAAATGCTACTGGTAGTAATTACATCACGTTGTCTAAAGACGTATGCGAGCCAGGTAGTGGTAAGCCAGAAGCAGATGATGAAATATTACAATTAGGTCATATGTACGAATCTGATCCAGACTACAATTTACAAATGGATGAGAGACGTAACGCAATTTTTATCAGTGCTAAAGGTGATAATGCCCCTAGAATCTCTTACTATAAGAATATTGATACTTTTTCTCTAGCTGATGAGGATGGTGTAGTTCGTGAAAGAGTTGTAATTGGTGGTGATCAAACTAAATTTGTAGGTACAATTTATCAAACTTCTGACACAGGAATCGTTAGAGTACCTGTATATAGAGGTATTTGGGTTTCTGGCAACACTTACTATTATTATGACCAAGTAAGTCACAAAGGTAGTTTATGGATCTGTATGGACCCTAATGGTACTAAAGATGAACCAAATGAGAATGATGATCAATGGCAAAAGCAAGTTTCAAAAGGTGAAGATGGTAAGTCAGGGGATGACAAAGCTAAATGGGTAGAAATTGTAGGCGATCGGTTATTTTTATTTGATACTCCCGATTTCTCAGGAACTCCTACTCCAAGAACTATTCATTTAACTGCAAATGTATATGGGATGGAAAATCCTACATATGAATGGAAGATGCTTAATGCAGAAGGAACCAAATTGTCTGCACAAAGTTCTATAGACTTTCCATATACAGCAATGCCGACAGATTCCCGTACATTAAGTATTCGTTGTACTGTTACAAATTCTGATGGTACTACTTACTATGATGATACCCAATTAGCTAAACTATCTAATGGTGCAGAAGGTCTTGATGCATATTATATTGATTTAAGTAATGGTACGGTTGCGGTACCATTTGATGCAGATGGGGTTACACCATTAGTAGATTTGTCTACTATTACTACAGATGTTTACGCATATCATGGTATTAATCCAATTGCTATTAAAAGTATAACATATTCTACTACTTCTGGTGGAGCTACTGTAAGTATAACTGGTTCTAAAGTAACTCTTACTTCAATAAGTCAGAAACAGGCTAGTATAGATTTAAATGTAACATTAGAAGATGGAGTATCTATAGTTAAGACATGGTACGTTAATAAAGTAGCTAATGGTGAAAATGGTTTTAATGGGGAAGATGCAGCGTATGTGTATATGTCTGGAGAACAATTCTTTCACTATAAAACAGGTAAAACTGTTCCAGAAAACACCACAATCACTCTTACTGCAGATTCATTTAATATAATTAATCCATCTTATAAATGGTATTGGGCGATAGCTGGTACATATGATTGGCAATTGTTAGCTAATGAAACAAATAGTACATTAGTAGTTAGTTATAATGGTATCTATTTCACTAGTACAAAAAAAGATGAAATTAGTTTTAAATGTGTGGTATCAGGAGCAGGAGCAGAATTTTCAGATTTCATGACTATTAATAATGTTCGTGATGGTGAAAATGTATATAGAGGTATCCTTACAAATGAAAACACTGGTGTACCAGCAGATTCAGGTGGAGTAGTAACAGATTATTCTACTGCTACTACTACAGCTAGATTGAAGTATGGTTCTCAAGATATTACTGATTTTAAACTTACTACTTCTTTACAAACTGGTACTGGTAGTGTAACTTATACCCAAAGTACACAAACAATCAAGTGTACATCATTGACTTCTGATTCTGCCATGTGGAGGGTAGATTTTATATCACCAGCAAGTGGTAACAAGGTAGTAGATAGTGTTGATTTTGTTGTCACTAAATCCAAGGCAGGAGTAAACGGTGACGTAGGTAATAGTCCTATACAAATATTCTGTAACACTTCAAATGCTAGTACTAAACCTAGTAGACCTACATTCACATACAGACCGTCTTCTGGTGGTGCAACATCTGGAGGTTATATATGGTATCCAGATCCAAAGTATAGTTCATCTCAAACTACTTGGATTAGTTCAGGTAATTATGATCCAAATGCTGGAAAAATGGCTTACGATGAAAGTATAGGTGGATACTGGACTGATCCATTACCACATTCTGGTAAAGATGGTGAAAAGGGTGATAAAGGAGATAAAGGGGAGAAAGGAAATACTGGAGCACCTGGTTCAGATGGATGGAATGGTCCATCTTTAAGTTATCGTGGAGAATACAGTTCTAGTAAGTATTATGCATGGACAGTTAACCCTGATGTAAGAGATGTCGTTAAATATGGTAGTGTCTATTATATGGTTGCTAATAGAAGAAGAGGTTTATCATCTTTTAAGAATGTAACCCCAGGAAGTAACACATCATATTGGTCTTCATTTGGAGCATCTTTTGAATCTATAGCTACTGGGCTATTGTTTGCGGAAAAAGCTACTATTGCAGGTATGGATTTTTATAACAATTGTATTGCAGCTAGTAGTGGTAGATTTTTCTTAGATGGTAGATATGAATCCGATATAACTAACAAATGGCCAATTATGTCATTTGGTAACAATGCCGTAACAGATGGAAGACCAAGTAACAGTGCAGCATTAAAGATCTATGGTGGAGGAACAATAACCGTAGGAGATGGAGAAGTTTCAGCTAATGCAGGTATTACTGGTGGAGGAACTGGTAGTAATGCTGTAAGATTTTGGGCAGGAAATATTTTTGATAATAGGGGGTCTGCTCCGTTTAGAGTAACTCAATCAGGATATGTGTATGCTAGTAATGCTAGCATTACTGGTACTATTTCTGCATCCACTGCTACCTTTACAGGAAACGTATCAGTAGGTTCATTAAGTGGATGGAATATTCCAGGTGTTAAAACTATCTGCCATTACGGTAGTGGATTAAGAGGAACAATCTATTCCCAAGGAGGATGTCAAATTAGCTCTATAAATAGAGGTGGAACTGGAGAATATATAGTGTATCACAACATCGGTCATACAAATTATGTAGTATTGTGGCAAGGACAAGCACGAACTAGTTCTCCTTATTCAGATAGTGCTGGATTTAGAGGAACTGTGGGAGTAACTTCCACATCTTCCAGTTCATTTAAAATAATTTGTGTGGACACAGATAACAATAGACATGATGTTGGTGATAAGGATGATGCAATTGATTTAGTAATTTTAGGTTACGCTCAATAATATGGAAGAAAAGATATATTTACTTTGTTCAGGTGGAATGATAGAAGCTCCAGAGGATTGGTACAAAGGATTAAAAGAAAGTGAATTTGTAGATTCTTACGAAGGATTACTTCAAGGAGGTTACATGCATCCGTCTAGTGAACAAATAGAATTTAATTTAGCCAATCCTAATCTAGATTTATATAATGCTTTTTATATGATTCCTAGAGATACAGCTGTAGTTAATGAAGAAATAAGAAAGCGTAGAGAGAATTTATATAATACTAGTACAGATAGATTGTATATGGCTTATGTAAAGTACAGAGAATTTGGAGAGGAAGAGAAAGCTGCAGCAGCATATCAAGAATGGAGAGAAGCAGTAGAAAAAATAAAACAAGATAATCCATACTCATTATAATATGATTAAGAATAATGTATATTATGAATGGTTCGCAAGTATAACCGTACCCAATCCAGATCAGGTTGGGTACTGGGTTGACTTGGGAGCAGATTCAAAAGGTAGAATAATTAAAGTTTACAATCGTGATATAGAAAAATGGATTGTACTCTTTGATGTAAGTAAAGATGACTATGTACCACCATTCATTGGTTCTAATGGTAACTGGTGGGTAGACAATAGAGATACTGGAGTAAAAGCTACTGCAGAGACTCCATATATAGGTGAGAATGATCATTGGTTTACTTATGATCCTATCAACAAAGTATATGTAGATACAGGTATAGAAGCTCGTGGTCTTAGTGCTTATGATATTGCAGTTAAATTAGGTTTCGAAGGTAGTGAACAAGATTGGATTGATAGTTTAAGCAAAGCATCTGAAGATGCAGCTATTGCTGCACTAGATGCAGCTAATAAAGCAAATGAAGCTGCAGATAAAGCTAATCAAGCTGTAGAAGAAATTGAAGGTATAGTTGACGATGCAATAGCTGCTACTGAAAAAGCTGAAGAGATTGCCAGTAACCCACCTAAGATCGTAGATAATGATTGGTGGATCTATAACTATGAAACTAAACAATATGTTAATACCGGCATAGCTGCTATTGGTGATGCTTTTACTTACAAGAAGGAATATCCTTCAGTAGCAGCAATGGAGGCTGATTGGGGTACTGCTGATGTAAAGTTAGGTGAATATGTACTTATTAATACTGGTAATGTAGAAGATCCTGATGATGCTAAGGTTTACTTAAAGACTCAAGAAGGTTGGAAGTTCATTGTTGACTTATCTGGTATGCAAGGTATTCAAGGTTGGTCAGCATATGAAGTTGCAGTAAAACATGGTTTTGTAGGTACTGAAGCAGAATGGGTGCAATCATTAAAACAACCTGCATTAGATGCAGCAGCAGAAGCCTTAGATGCTAAAGCTCAAGTAGAAGCTACTGAGCAAGCTGTTAAGGAAGCAGAATCATTACGTGTTACTGCAGAACAAGGTAGAGTTAATGCTGAGAATACCAGAGTAAGCAATGAAAATACACGTATCTCCAATGAAGATAGTAGGAAAGCAGAAGAGACTAAAAGGGTAACTGCTGAGAATAAGCGTATTGCTGCAGAGAACTCCAGAAGGTCTGAAGAGGATGTTCGTAAAACTAATGAAGCTAAAAGAATCAGTTCTGAAGAAGGAAGAGTTGCAGCTGAAGCTGTTAGAGAGACTCAAGAGGCTGCAAGGGAAAAGAATACAGCTGATGCTATAACTGCC
>ENA-OOVY01000159-OOVY01000159.1-human-gut-metagenome-genome-assembly--contig:-NODE-159-length-12624-cov-2.324279_pt1 | contig 12624 bp, 7 predicted proteins | sample MGYA00241400_ERZ501307 | MGnify/ENA primary metagenome ERZ501307 (study PRJEB25962, sample SAMEA2042364) | human gut metagenome | biome: human gut; feature: human-associated habitat; material: faeces... | reverse complement strand
GGAGCCATCCTGCAACAGCCTCCAGCGGCTGGTACTGTGTTATGAGGAGGAACTGACCCGTATCCGTAATGAGACACATGAGGACTCATCCACAGTTGAAACGGAATTTGAACGTCGCTTTAGTCCCGTTAAAATAGCGCTGGCCGCTTTTATAACCGGATGTGTTGCCGGCATAGTATTAACTTTCAAAATCAAGAAACAATGAATAAGAATTTCATGTACGGCGTCGGTGCCGTGAAATACAAGGACTTTGTGGTGGGTTACATAGAGAAGAATTCGTTTGACATGGGCGGGCAGAAACCCGAATCCGCCAAAATCGAGGCGGAGCAGGTGCCGGGAACGCCGGTGCTTATCATTCCCCAGTCGAATGGCAGCATCGCCCCCACGTTCAACGTTATCCAGCTGAACTACGAAAACCTGCATAGCTTGCTGGGTGGTACCATGCACTACAAGGAAGAGGACTCGGAAAAGAAAACCCCGATTGGTTGGACGGCCCCGACGGCAGCCGTGTTGCTGACCGGTCCGTGGGAAATAGCCCTTGTTTCGGGGCAGAGCATCCTGATTCCCAATGGCACGCTACTTTCCAATCTCGGCGGCAAGCTGACCCTGACAGAGACGGCGAAAATCGAATGCACGCTGGAAGTGGCCATGCCGGAAGACGGCTCCCAGCCCCATGGCGTATTCAATACGGATTCTATCCCGGAAGAGTGGAAACAGTATAAACTGCCTCCTGCTGAATCTGCCGCCGCTGCTTCCACTAACCCGGCCGAGGAGTAGCGTATGGACGAAGCTGTCATCAAGCAGATCCAGCGTGAGGGTGCGGACGCGCTGCTGGATATCGGTGTGAGCGTCCCGCTGAAAGCGTTTCATATCCCTTTCAGGAAATCCCCGCTGGAGCTGCGCGTGACCATGAGGCGGCCTTATATGTCCGGTCAGATTCTTTTTGCACGGACATATTTGTCGATGGGGATCACCAGTGAGGAGATGTGGGGGTTCAGCAAGGAGGAGGAAATGCAGTTTCTGGCCTCTCACGGCAAGGCGGTGAGCCGTATGGTGGCCTATACCCTTTGTCGTGGCCCTTTCAGCCGCCGCGTGCTTTTGCGCCCGGTGGCATGGCTCATAAGGAACTTCATGGAACAGCGTTATCTGGTGGGTGCGATCAAGCGTTTTGTCAGCCTGATGGGTACCGACCCTTTTATACCTATTATCAGATCAGCCGAGCGGACGAATCCGATGAGCTTGAGACTGAGCCAAAGAAAGAAGGGGAGTTAAAGAGCCGTTATGAAGGCTCCCATAGCCCTTTCGGTTTTGTGTGGCAGATTGCCAGTGCCACCGGCTGGAGCGTGGACTATATACTGAACAAGGTGAATTACCAGACCCTGATCATGATGCTTAGTGACGCTCCCCGGTATGTCCGTGACAAGTCCGGATCTTCCGGTCCTGCGGATGAGCGGAGCGCCGAGGATGAAGCGGATGGAATAGTAGGATTTTTTCAAAGCAAGCTAAAATAGATGAAACCGGTACAAATAGAATTCCTTATGGTGGACCATTTGAGCGCCCGTCTTGACAAGGCCGTGGGCAAGATCGAGCGGATGTCCCAGCAGGCATCGTCCGCCAACAGACAGATCCGGGAACTTGACAGGAGCGGTTCCCTGTTGAACAACACCGTCGGCAAACTGGCGGCCGCCTTTACTATCAAGGAGCTGGTGTCGAACATCACCAAGGTACGCGGCGAGTTCCAGCAGCTGGAGGTGTCGTTTCAGACCATGCTCGGCAGTGCGGAGAAGGCCGACACCCTGATGCAGCAGTTGGTACATACGGCCGCGACCACTCCTTTCGGCCTGGAGGATGTCGCGCAGGGTGCCAAGCAGCTTCTTGCCTACGGGTTTGGAGCGGAGAAAGTGAACGAGACGCTGATCCGCTTGGGTGACATCGCTGCCGGACTTTCCATCCCTTTGAACGATCTGGTCTATCTTTACGGCACCACCATGTCCCAGGGACGGCTTTATACACAGGACCTGAACCAGTTCACCGGCCGGGGCATCCCTATGATCGCCGAACTGGCCAAGCAGTTCGGCGTGGCTGAAAGCAAGGTGAAGGAGCTTGTGGAGGAAGGCAAGGTCGGTTTTCCCGAAGTGCAGAAGGTCATAGAGAGCCTGACGGACGAGGGCGGAAAATTCGGTGGTCTGATGGAGGCACAATCCAAAACGATAACCGGACAGATCTCCAATATAGAGGATGCCGTTTCAATGATGTTCAATGAAATCGGGCAGCAGTCGGAAGGTGTCATCAACACCACGCTTTCCGGTGTTTCCTACATGGTGGAGCATTACGAACGTTTCGGCCGTATCCTGCTCGGGCTTGTCGGCACGTATGGTGTGTACCGGACCGCCGTCATGACAGTCACGGCCGTGAAAGGCTGGGCGGTGGCTGCGGAGGCGTTGCATTACAACTGGCTCCTGCTGGTTGAGAAAGCGCAGAAAATGCTCAACCGGACCATGCTTTCCAATCCCTATGTGCTGGTTGCGACCCTGCTTGCCGGTGTTGCCGTGGCACTGATCTCCATGAAGACGGAAACCGAACGTTTGCAGGAATCCGAGGAAAGGTATCAGCAGCAGAAGCAGAAAACCATAGAGGCCGAGGAAGAGCACAGGCGCAAAATAGAGGAACTGTGTTCCATTGCCGGGGATGAAGCCGTGTCCACGGATGCCCGGCGTGAGGCGCTAAACAAGCTGGAACAGAAATATCCGGATATATTCTCCAAATACGACACCGAGTATGAGAAACTGAAGAATATCAAGAAAATCAAGGAAGAGATAGCCCGATTGGAAGCCGGTGAGTCCATATCCAATCCCGCCAATGAATTGAAACGTGTGGATGACAGGATAAAAGAACTTGAAGGCAAGACCCGGTTGGCAACCGAATATTACCAGGACAGCTACGGGCGGCAAAGAGCCCGATATGTCCGGAAATCCGCACGTTCAAGGGATGAGGAGGCAGAGCTTCAGAATCTGTACGGAAAACGCAAGAGCCTGAACGGACAAATCCGCAAGGACGAGGTAAATGCCTATTTCGAAAACCTGACCGGTGTGAGTAACGAGACCCTTGTACAGCAGATAAAGCAACGTAGAACCCTGCTTGCCCGGATGTCTGTCCAGGAGAAGGAATACGGAAAGATTACGCAGGGTGACGAAAATCTTACCGGAACTTATTCCCGTGACGAACTGAAGTATCAGCTGAACAAACTGGTTTCGGAACAAAACCGGCGTAACCTGCCCACGGATTCAAGCACTGACTGGGTGGCTGCGACAAAAGAGAAATACCAGGACGCGCTCAAGGCTTATAACGCCTTTCTTCAGGAAACGTCCAACAGCCTTTCCCGTGAGGAGTTTGAGAAGAAGGCGAAAGAACTGAAGGATGCCGTCGATACCGCCAAAAAGGAGTACGACAAGGTCAAGCCCGGTGAGGATAAGGATTCCGAGGCCGAACGGAAGAAGGCGGACAAGGCGGAGAAAGAAGCCCAACGCCGCAAACAGGTTTCTGAAAAGCTGGGCCAGGAACTCGCCGGGCTGCAAAGGAAGAATGACGAGGCGGAGATTGAGATGATGACCGAGGGGCTGGAGAAGAAGCTGCGCCAGATAGACAATGAATACCAGGCACGCAAGGATGAAATAGCCAGGCAGGAAGCCGGTTGGAAACGTGACAACGCGAAAGCGGGGCAGTCCGGTTCGCTGTCGGAAGATCAGCAGTCCGAAATAGACAAGGCCCGTGAGCTGAACGAGTCCGGCCGACAGAAGAAAATAGCGGAAGCTTATCGGGAAGAGTTCGGAGTGATGCAGGAATATTTGCAGGCCTACGGCACCTTCCAGCAGCAGAAACTCGCCATCGCGACCGAATATGCGGAAAAGATACAAAAGACGACGTCCGGCAGCGAGAAGCTCTCTCTCGGTGTTGAACGTGACAGCAAACTTGCCGGCATCGAAGTGCAGGAACTGAAAGCCCGTATTGACTGGGGTACTGTCTTCGGTGAATTCGGCGGGATGTTTTCCGATATGATAAAGCCTGTATTGGCGGATGCCAGAAAATACATGCTCACTGACGAGTTCCGAAATGCCGACCATGCCAGCCAGGACGCGCTTGTCTCTGCCGTCCAGCAGATGGAGAGGGCTTTGGGCGGTTCCGGCAAGGTCAGTTTCAAGAAACTGGGTGCCGAGGTTACTGCCTACCAGAAAGCCCTTTCAGACCTGAAGGAGGCACAGGCGGTGTATGCGGACACCTATACGGCACTTATTGCCGCCCAGAAATCATACATTGAGGCGCAACAGTCCGGAACCGAACAGGAGAAGGAGTCCGCCCGGCAAGCCCTGGAAACGGCGCAGGCTAATGCCGATGCCGCGAGTGAGAATATAAACGCCTTGCAGGAAACGGCTGACAGTGCCCGGCAGTCCCTCTCGAATACTGCCTCCGGTCTGAAGACCAGTATGGAGAATGTGAGGGACGGATTGCAGCAGATTGCCTCCGGCAGTATCAGCGGGGCGTATAATGGCCTGATCACACTCGGCAAAGGTGCCAAGGAAGTGGACGGCAAACTGGGCGAGGCTTTCGGAAAGGTTTCCGAAACACTTGAGGATGTGCCTGTTGTCGGCTGGATTGTAAGTATTATAGACCTTTTCAAGGATGGTTTGAGTGTGGTCATCGGTGGCCTGCTCGACGCGGTGTTCAATGCCGTGAGCGGTATTCTTGACGATGTGCTTTCCGGTGATCTTTTTGTGACTATCGGAAAATCGCTGCTTTCCGGTGTGGGCAAGATATTCGACGCATTGACCTGGGGCGGATTTTCCTCCTGGACGACTTCAAGCAATGCCAAAGAGGTCCAGGAAACCATCGACCGGCTGACCGAGCGCAACGAGACCTTGCAGACGGCTATCGAGGACCTGACGGAGGAGATCAAGGCGAGCAAGGGTACAAAGTCCGTGGCCGCCTACCGGGATGCCTACAGGCTCCAGCAGGAGACGAACTCGAACTATCTGGACATGGCCATGTCGCAGGCCGGCTATCACGGTTCGCATCACAGCTGGAATTATTACTGGGGCGGTTTCTCACAGGAACAGATTGACCGTTTGAGCGGTCAGATCGGGCGTAGCTGGAACGGTGACATCTGGAACCTAAGTCCGGAGGAGATGAAGAAGTTGCGCAGTAACGTGGACATGTGGACGCAGATCCAGGATACCGGCAAGGGCGGATATGGAGGTCGTCTGACCGAGAAGCTGGATGACTATATCGACCAGGCGGGCAAGCTGGAGGAACTTACCGACCAGCTGTATGAAGGTCTCACCGGTATTTCCTTCGACAGCATGTACAGCAGTTTCGTGGATAACCTGATGGATATGAAGTATGATGCCGCAGCCGCGGCGGAGGACATATCCGAGTATTTCATGCGTGCGATGCTGTCAAACAAGATCGGTGAGCTGTATTCCGACAAGCTGAAAGGCTGGTGGGAGAAATTCGGCAAGGCGATGGAAGACAATGACCTTACAGAAGCCGAGCGTAAGGCCCTCCAGGACGAGTACATGAAGTATGTCGAGGAAGCCGTCGCTCTTCGTGACAATCTTGCCGCGGCCACCGGGTACGATAACTCGGGCGGTACGAGCCAGAGCGCCAAAACCGGCGGTTTTTCAGCCATGACACAGGACCAGGGTACAAAACTGGACGGCATGTTCACCAGCGGGTTGCAACACTGGTCGAGCATCGATGAGAAGATGGAGAGCGTCATCGACAAGATGAACACCGCCGAGGGGCATCTTGCCCGTATCGAGGAGAACACCGGCACGAGCGCGTCGCACCTTGGCAAAATAGAGGAAGAGATTCGTAAAATCAATCGTGACGGAGTAAAATGCAAATGATATGGAAAAGATATTAGGCGGTCTGGTACTTGTCAACGGTACCGACATCTGGAGTACATACGGGGTGTTCCTCGTTGAGGACAAGCGCGGCGGGATGGATAACCTGACCGCCATCCTGACCCCGAGCAAGACGAAAACGGACACGGCTGTGAATATCCGGGAGGAGGACGGGGAGAAATATTCCTCCGTGCTGACGCCCAGGAACGAGGCCCGTGACGTGACGCTTCATTTCGCCCTGTTTGGCAAAACGCAGGCCGGCTGGCTGAAGAAGTATTTCGAGTTCATCAATTTCCTGAAGAAAGGCCGTGACGGGTGGCTTGAGATTTCCTTTCCCCAACTTGCCCTGACTCTCCGTGTGAAATATACGGATTGCAGCAAGTTCCAGCCTCTGACCTATCTCTGGAAGGAAGGCGTGCACGCCGGCAAGTTCAAGGTGAAGTTCCGGGAACCTGTCCCGATCATATAAATGTGATTCAAACCCTATTCAAACGACGTTTAAACAAGATACAGACATGCTGACCATCTATGACAGCAACGGCAACAGACGGACCGATATCGAGGCGGGCGACAGCTCCACCCAGGTGAAGGAGGTGCAGGGTGACAATGTCCTGACACTCTCTTTCACGCATTACGAATATATCGCCCTGGACGTGAATGACCGGGTGGACTTTGAGGGTGAGCGCTACTGGCTGACCGAACGGTACACCCCGAAGCAGAAGAGCGGCCAGGAGTGGGTATATGATTTGAAGTTTTACGGTATCGAGAGCCTGGTGAGACGTTTTCTTGTGCTGGAGACCACCGACGGGAACACCGAGCCTGTGTTCACGCTGACAGCGACTCCGCGTGAACACGTGGCCATGATCGTGAAGTGTATCAATGACGGAATGAACCACACCACCGACTGGAAAGTGGGGCGGGTGGACGGTACGGACCTTATCGTCATCGATTACGAGGGGAAGTACTGCAACGAAGCCCTGAAAGAGATAGCCGAAGCGGTCGGCGGGCAGGCTGAATGGTGGGTGGAAGGCCAGACCGTGAACGTGTGCCGGTGTGAGCATGGCGAGGAAATAACGCTGGGCTACGGGAAGGGACTGACCGGAATCGAACGCGACACGACGGGTACCGACAATTTTTATACCCGGTTGTTCCCGGTAGGCAGCACGCGGAACATAGATCCGTCAAAATACGGGCATAGCCGCCTGATGCTTCCGGGGGGCAGGCAATATGTCGAGATACATACGGAGGAGTACGGCATCTATGACCGTTACGAGCAAGACGCCTTCAGCGGCATTTATCCCCGCAGGATCGGGGCTGTCAGCAGTGTGCGCAGCGAAGATGTGAAAGATGACGACGGCAACCCTTTCACGGTCTATTATTTCAGGGACGACAGCCTGAACTTCGATCCGAACGATTACGAGCTGCCCGACGAGACCAAACGTGTATCGTTCCAGGACGGTGACCTTTCCGGACTGGGGCAGGGTGAGGACCACTATTTCGAGGTGAATTTCAACAGTGCCACCCGTGAGTTCGAGATTATTACGATATGGCCCTATGATGATGACACGCAACTCCCCGGCGGCAAACTTATTCCGAAATCCGGTGACCGTTATATTCTCTGGAATATCCGTATGCCGGACGAATATTACCCGCTTGCCGAGGAGGAGTTTCTTACGGCGGTGGAACAGTTCAATACCGAACACTGGCAGGATCTTGCCGTTTACAAGGCCCCGACCGACCATGTGTGGATTGAGGAGAACGGTGTTTCCCTGTCCGTAGGCCGTCGTGTGAGACTTGAAAGCGAGGAGTATTTCCCCGAAACCGGTTATCGCAGCAGCCGTATCACGAAAATTACCCGGAAAGTGAACCAACCCGGGGAGATGGACATCGAGATCAGCGATGCCCTGCATAGTGGTGCGTTTGAACGGGTGAATGACAGTATCGGGGAACTGAAAAACTATACGAAGTCAAAGGCGGAGGGTGCCGCGCTTCCTGACATTATCCGTAGCTGGGACAAGACACTGCCTACGGACAACAATCTTTTTTCCGCGCGGAGAAGCCAGGCGGAACACATCAGCAAAAAAAAGAATGACCGTGCAAAGGGGAAGATCACCTTCGAAGCGGGAGCCTCTTTCGGACAGGAGGATAATGCGGGTATTGATGACAAGGGCAATGCCGGGCTGCTGACCCTTGTTGTGCGTGAGCTTCTTCGCAGTCCGAAATTCGTGGACGGTCTTTTCGGTGAGGGCTGGCGGCTCTGGATGGAGGACGCTTTGTCCCATCTGACCATCGACAAGCTGACGGTACGCCAGGTCATGGTAGTATTGGAGCTGCTTATCGAGAAGGTACGCAGCGTCGGCGGCCAGCTTTGTGTCAGTGCCGCCAACGGGAAAATAAAGACCGCTGTTCTTGAGGGCGGTTACTGGAGGATCACTTTCGAGCAGGAGAACACTTTCGTGGCCCATGACCTCATGCGCTGCCAGACCTTCAGCGGCGGGAATTTGAAAAGCTATTGGGTTGAGGTGGCCGGCGTGGAGGGTGGTTCCATCCTCGTGGGCGAGGACGAGTTCGGCGCTTCTCTTCCGGAGTCTGGTGACGAGTGCGTGCTGATGGGCAACACGGAGAATCCGTTGCGCCAGAACCTGATCCTGATCTCCGCCACCGAGGACGGGCAGCCCCGTGTGGACGTGATGGACGTGGTGAAGGCGAAGAACTTCACCGGCTGCCTGCGTGCCCGTTTGGGCAACCTTGACGGTATCAGTGATGACTGGTTCCCTTCAGACAACCAGCCTCACGGTGATGGCCTGTACAGCGACAACGCCTACCTGCGTGGTACGTTCCTTCTGGTAACGGGCGAGGATATCAAGACGAAGTTCGAGATAGTCGAGGGGAAAATCGTCAGTTCCGTCACCGCCCTGCGGAATGACTTCGCCACCGAGCGCGGCTACCTGAATAACCCCGCCTTTGATAACGGCCTTATGAAGTGGAACACGGAGAACGAGACCGTGTTCTTCCTTGTGGGCAACCGGTGGATCTGGGCGAACGGTAACGTCTTGACGAGGAAGGGTGACAGCGCGAGCGTGACCGAGGATGACGGCCGTACGGTTGTCCGGATTCGTAACAAGTACATCCTCCAGAAACGTGAGAACCTGAAAAGTATTCCCTCCATGCCTGAAAATGACAGTGGGGAGAAGGAAGCCGTCCCGGTGTTCCTGACTTTCTTTTACCGCTGTGCCAAGGCCGGCACGCTGCGTGTGGAGTTTGTGGGTGTGGATAAGACAGGCTTTGCCAATTTCAACAGCATGGAGGTGGAGGAAGAACTGTCCGCGACCGACGGGTACGTACAGTACACCTGTAGCGGACTCTGGAACGGTACAGGTGATTTTAAATTGAGTTTTACCGGTGATATTTACCTGTATATGCTCATATTGAGCACCGACCGTGTGGAATCCCTGACACACCGTTATAAAACCCTTTTCGAGCAGTCGGAGCGTCTGGTAAAGATTTCGGCGGCGGTGTTCGACAAAGACGAGAACCTGCTGGAAGAGACCGGCCTGATGGTTACTTCCAAATATTCCGGGTTGTATGCCATTGACGGTGATGGAAATTTGAAATCCCTTGTAGGTGTTGGGGGTGACGGCGTAAAAATCAAGGGCGATAATATCACGTTGGAGGGACTTGTTACGGCTAATGATAATTTCAAGATTCTGGAAGACGGTAGTATTGAGACGCGCAACGCCAAGATTTATGGTACAGTGTATGCCTATGAGGGTAAAATCGGCGGTTTTACGATTGATTCCGGACGGTTGTACTGGAAAGCCGGTGATTATTTCGGCAATGATTCCCGCAGTCTGAAACTTGGTGTCTCACAAACGGACATGGAGGGTATTGTGGATGTGTCCTTTAATGCCGCCACGCAGGGACGCTTCGGTGTCAAGGCCGTAGGCTCGAATCTGGGTGGTGCCGCTATCTATGCCTCCAGCAAGTCCTCTGGTCAAAGCTATCCTATCAGTGCCAATACTTATGCCGGCTATTTTGACGGTGGTGTGCATGTGAACGGGGCGGTGTATTGTGGTGATATCCTGTCGAACAATTACGGTACGGGATGGAGCTTGGCCAGCGATGGGACATACAGTTACCGAAAGGGTGTTTCAGGTACCTTCCAGTGGGCTGTAAAGAGTGATTTTATAACTTATAACTATACCCTTGAGGTTGTTAATGGAATTGTCGTTAAGATGACATATATCTAAAAATAAAGGATATGAAAGTAAATTTTAATGTGTATTTTAAGGATTTCGACGGTAGCGTGCTGTTGATTGATAAGAAACCCCAGTGTATGGGAGTCATAGTCTCCCAGTGCCTGTTCAACGGTACCGGTTTCCGTCCGAGCGGTAATATTCAGACGGATAATGAAAGGAAATTACATGCTTACAGTCTTTGCATGAGGATTATGGGTTCCGATGCGGATGTGGATCTGACATCGGAGGATGCGGTTTTGATAAAGGAAGCTGTCACCGGTCTTACTCCGGGCTGTTATTCCCAAATAGTGAAACAGATAGAAGGGTAATGGAGGATTAGCCATGACAAATGCGGAAAAACAGGAGATCCTGAACGCTATCAAGGCCGAGAGCCAGAGCGTTGATGAACTTGTGGAGGTCAGCTCCCTTGACAATATCAAAAGTCTCCCCGCCCTTCGCGGCAGTGAGCTGGTGAGTGCTCCGCTTACCCTTTTGCGTAAACCGGCCGATGATGCCGCTGCCACGGCGAATGCGTCTGCCACGAAAGCGGATAATGCTGCGGCTTTGGCGAATAAAGCTGCGGGTATGGCGTCTGATGCGGCCGGTACCGCCAATCAGGCTGCTGAAACTGCAAATTCCGCTGCGGCAGCGGCATCCGCGGCTGCGAAACAGGCGGAGGATGCCGCCGCCGGTGTGAACGATGGTTTGGTCGGTGGCATGACGGCCGTCCCTGATGAGGAGAACGACACGGTGAAACTCACCCTGCTGGGGAAGACCGGGACGGAGATTGCCTCCGTTGATATTCCCGGTGGTACGGGCGGTGGCGGTAACACGTATAATGTGACGGCGGAAGTCCCTTTGGAGAGCGGTTATTATGTCCTTTCCTCCGCGATTGGTGCCGTGGATGAGAAATACCGTTACAAGGGTCGTTGCATCACCTATGAAGTCTCGCAGGGCAAATGGGAGACCAAACAGTTCGTGGGGACAAGTCTGTCGAGCTGGGAGCAGGAGGCGAGCTGGGAGTGCCGGAACGATGAAAAGCCTGACAGTGAACGGCGAGAAGAAAGTTCCCGACAGCGAGGGCAACGTGGATCTGACCATCGACAAGCTGGAAGTGGACGAGAGCCTGGATGCTGACAGTACCAATCCCGTCCAGAACAAGACCGTCGCCGCCAAATTCCAGGAGGTGGAAGCCGGTACCGTGTTCGGCATGAGCGCGGAAGTGAGCGACGACGAGAGCAGTGTCCGCCTTGCGCTGACCAACAAGAGCGGGGCGGAGATCGCGAGCGTTGACATCCCGGCCGGCAGCGGTGGCGGCGGTGAGTCCTCCACCACCAAGATCGTGCTGCTTGCCGAGACCGACAAGAAAACCGTGAAGGAAGGCGGAGCGGTGAAACTTACCTATACCTATGACCACCAGGTTGCCGGCGGTGATGACAAGGGTAGCAGTACCGGACAGAAAGCGACCGTCACCATCCAGGTGAAGCGCGGGACGACCACCACTTATTCCTCCTCGCTGAAGGAAGTGAGCAAGGGTACCTATACCCTTGACCTGACCAAATACCTGCTGGTGGGCACGAGCGACATCTACGTCATTGCCGAGACTACCGATCCCACCACGGGCAAGGCGCAGAAGAAGCAGGCGTACGTGAGCGTGAAGAGCGTCACCCTGTCCCTTTCCTGCGGTTACAACCTGGCGGCCACCATCCAGAACGGCGGTTACGGTACCTATGATTCCGCGAGTATACCCTACGCCGTGAGCGGTACCGGCACGAAAACCGTCAGCCTGTACGTGGACGGTGTACAGCAGAACGCGCATACGGTCACCCGCAGCGGCACGACGAACGGCAGTTTCGAGGTTTCCATGACCGGCCTGTCCGTGGGGCGGCATACCGCCCAGCTGGTGGCCGAGATGGAAACTGACGACCTCACGCTGAAAAGCGAGAGCATCCATATCGACCTGCTGAAGGCCGGAACCGGCGCGCCCTTCATCGGTTTGAAGCTCATTCATGCCGACGGGCATGTCCTCGGACGGGACGAGCATCTGGAGCCGGTCCTTGAAGCCGGCCGCTACGAGAAGCTCACTTTCGACTGGGTGGCCTATGATCCCGACCGTGTGCCCGCTGAAGTGGAGTTCTGGAAAAACGGCGTCAAGAGCAGTACCGTGAGCGCTCCCCGCAGCATGATGACCTACAGTAACCGGTTTACCGAGGAAGGCACGCAGACGCTTGTCCTGAAAGCCGGTCCGACCGGGTACACTTTGCGCATCGACGTGGGTGAGAGCGGTATCGATATCAGCGAGGCCACCTACGGCCTGGCGGTCAAGCTTGACGCGGCGGGCCGCAGCAACGGGGAGAGTAACCCCGGAACATGGGAGTCGAACGGCGTGGAGACCACGTTCGAGGGTTTTGACTGGAGCAGCAACGGCTGGACGGGTGAGGCGCTGAAGCTGACCAACGGTGCGAAAGCCGTCATCGGCTACCGGC
>ENA-OOVY01000137-OOVY01000137.1-human-gut-metagenome-genome-assembly--contig:-NODE-137-length-14493-cov-2.192185_pt1 | contig 14493 bp, 8 predicted proteins | sample MGYA00241400_ERZ501307 | MGnify/ENA primary metagenome ERZ501307 (study PRJEB25962, sample SAMEA2042364) | human gut metagenome | biome: human gut; feature: human-associated habitat; material: faeces... | reverse complement strand
CCCGATGGATTCCATCCGTTACTACAAGTTCTTCCTTCGTGCCGGTTTCATGTCCATGGACCCGCGCAGCGGACATGTCAAGGCATACGTAGGCGGACCGAACTACCATTACTTCCAGTACGATATGGCCATGGTGGGACGCCGCCAGGTAGGTTCTACCATCAAGCCTTTCCTTTATACATTGGCTATGGAGAACGGTTTTTCTCCCTGCGACGAAGTGCGCCACGTGGAATACACGCTGATTGATGAAAACGGAAAACCGTGGACGCCGCGTAATGCCAACAAAAAGCTGATTGGTGACATGGTGACTGTGAAGTGGGGGCTGGCAAACTCGGACAACTGGATTACGGCCTATCTCATGAGCAAGCTGAATCCCTATAATCTGAAACGTCTTATACATACTTTCGGTGTCCGCAACCGTGATATAGTACCTTCCGTTTCACTCTGTCTGGGCCCGTGCGAGATTTCCGTCGGCGAGATGGTAAGTGCCTATACCGCATTCCCCAACAAGGGTATCCGGGTAGCTCCGCTGTTCGTGACCCGCATCGAGGACAATGATGGAAACGTGCTGGCGACCTTTGCTCCCGAAATGCAGGAAGTCATCAGTGTATCCAGCGCTTACAAGATGCTGGTCATGCTGCGTGCCGTTGTCAACGAAGGTACCGGAGGCCGTGTGCGCCGTCTAGGTGTGAAAGCCGACATGGGCGGCAAGACCGGAACGACGAACTACAATGCCGACGGCTGGTTTATGGGCTTCACGCCTTCATTGGTGTCCGGCTGTTGGGTAGGAGGTGATGAACGTGATATCCACTTCGGTTCGATGACTTATGGACAGGGCGCTGCTGCTGCATTGCCTATCTGGGCGAAATATATGAAAAAAGTATATGATGACCCGACTTTAGGATATGATCAGCAGGAGAAGTTCAAACTCCCTGAGGGATTTGATCCTTGTGCCGGTTCGGAAGCGTCGGACGGTGAAGTCTTTGAAGAAACCGGATTGGACGATCTGTTTAATTAAGAATTAGCTTCTTATGCACAAGTGTATTATTTGCATTGGAAGTAACTACAACCGGAAGGAGAATCTGCTTTTAGCACGAAAGAGATTAGCGGATTTGTTTCCTTCCATTCGTTTCACGACCGAACGGGAAACACAACCTTTGTTTTTCCGGAGTCCGGCGTTGTTCTCCAATCAAGTGGCACTGTTTTTCTCCGAAGCGGAAGAAGAAAAAGTGAAGAAGGAATTGAAAGCTATCGAGAAATGTGCCGGTCGTCGTCCGGAAGATAAGAAAGAAGAAAAAGTTTGTCTGGATATTGATTTACTCTTTTTTGACGATCGGGTGTTGAAGCCGGAGGATCTGAAAAGGGAGTACATCGTGAAAGGATTAGAAGAATTAAAATAAAATCAGATATGAAATTTCTGGGAATTATACCTGCCCGTTATGCATCCACTCGTTTCCCTGCGAAACCATTGGCTATCTTGGGCGGAAAAACAGTGATACAACGTGTGTATGAACAGGTAGCAGGGGTACTTGACGATGCCTATGTTGCTACGGACGATGAGCGGATCGAAGCTGCAGTGAAAGCATTTGGAGGGAAAGTGGTAATGACGTCTGTTAATCATAAAAGTGGTACGGACCGTTGTTACGAAGCTTGTACTAAGATCGGAGGTGATTTTGATGTTGTTGTCAATATACAAGGTGATGAGCCTTTTATCCAGCCTTCACAACTTAATGCTGTAAAAGCTTGTTTTGAAGACCCGACTACACAGATTGCCACATTGGTAAAACCTGCCGATGAACCGTTTGCCGTTTTGGAAAATGTGAACTCTCCGAAAGTGGTGGTTAACAAGAATTGGAATGCACTGTACTTCAGCCGTTCCATTATTCCTTATCAGCGTAATACTGAAAAGCAGGACTGGCTGAAAGGGCATACTTACTATAAGCATATTGGTCTGTACGCTTACCGCACGGACGTATTGAAGGAAATAACTGCCTTGCCGCAATCTTCTTTGGAACTGGCTGAGTCTCTGGAACAACTTCGCTGGTTGGAAAACGGATATAAAATTAAAGTAGGTATTAGCGAAGTGGAAACTATTGGTATTGATACACCGCAGGATTTAGAACGTGCAGAAGAATTTTTGAAGAGTAGGTCATAATATGAATCGTAAGATACAACCCGAAATACAAACCCTGAAAGATTTTCGTATTCTTCCTCCTGTCCGGACTACGTTACCTAATGGTATTCCGTTGACTGTAATCAATGCCGGTGAGCAGGATGTGGTACGCATGGATATACTTTTCGGTGGGGGACGTTGGCAACAGTCGCAGAAATTGCAGGCATTGTTTACTAACCGGATGCTGCGTGAAGGCACAAAGAAATATACGGCTGCCACAATTGCCGGAAAACTGGACTATTATGGTTCATGGCTGGAATTATCCAGTTCTTCGGACTATGCTTACATTACTGTTTATTCATTGAATAAATATGTGGCGGAAACGTTGGAAGTGGTGGAGTCGATGATTAAAGAGCCGTTGTTTCCGGAAAAGGAGTTGCATACGATTTTGGATACTAATATCCAACAATATCTGGTCAATACCTCCAAGGTGGATTTTCTGGCACATCGTAGTTTGTTACAGTCTCTTTACGGAGAACAACATCCATGTGGGAAGGTTGTCGTGGAGGAGGATTATCATGCTATCACTCCCGAAGTTCTTCGTAATTTTTATGAACGGTATTATCATTCGGGCAATTGCTCTATTTTTCTTTCCGGCAAGGTGACGGAAGATATTATTCGACGGGTGAAGGATACGTTCGGCTCTCCATTCGGGCAATATCAGTTGCAGACATCGAAATTAAATTTCCCTTATATTGCCGTGCCAGAGAAACGGATTTTTACGGAACGGGAAGATGCGATGCAAAGTGCCGTAAAAATGGGATATACTACTATCACCCGTGAGCATCCCGATTATCTGAAGTTACGGGTATTGATGACTGTATTCGGAGGTTACTTCGGTAGTCGCCTGATGTCTAATATCCGGGAAGAGAAAGGATATACTTATGGTATTTCGGCAGGAATTATGTTCTATCCGGATAGTGGTTTACTGATTGTTTCGACGGAAACGGATAATGAATACGTAGAACCGTTGATTCAGGAAGTGTATCATGAGATCGATCGTTTACATCAGGAGGTTGTGCCCGTAGAGGAACTGTCTATGGTGCGCAATTATATGCTTGGCGAAATGTGCAGGAGCTACGAATCGGCTTTTTCACTGTCGGATGCATGGATTTTTATAGCTACTTCCGGCTTGGGAGACGACTATTTTTCACGTTCTTTGCAAGCTGTACAGGAGGTTACACCTGCCGAATTACAGGATTTGGCGCAGCGTTATTTGTGCAAAGAGAAATTAAAAGAGGTCATAGCAGGTAAAAAGATATCATAAATTACTTTCCGGTAGGGGGCTTTTTGGGAGAGAAATCGTATCTTTGTCCAAATTGTAATTTTAATGAGTAACTACTAAAACCAATGAGGAAATATCTATATACTACACTTTTACTGGCTCTCCTTGCTCAAGGAGGAGCAATGGCACAAGATAACGAAGGAAAAAAAAGCGGATTTTTCGGAAAAATAAAAGATACATTCTCCACTGAAATAAAGATTGGAAATTATACTTTTAAGGATGGCAGTGTCTATACGGGAGAGATGAAGGGACGCAAGCCGAATGGCAAAGGAAAGACAGTCTTTAAGAACGGTGATGTCTACGAAGGGGAGTATATAAAAGGAAAACGTGAAGGATTCGGAATTTATATGTTCCCTGATGGAGAAAAATACGAAGGTCAATGGTTTCAGGACCAACAGCATGGTAAAGGTATTTATTACTTTATGAATAATAACCGTTACGACGGTATGTGGTATCAGGATTATCAGCATGGTGAAGGAACAATGTATTATCATAACGGTGATTTATACGTAGGACATTGGGTAAATGATAAACGTGAGGGCGAAGGTACATATACCTGGGCGAACGGTGCGAAATATTCCGGGCATTGGAAAAATGACAAGAAAAACGGCAAAGGAACCATGAACTGGGACGACGGCTGTAAATATGACGGTGATTGGAAAGATGATGTCCGTCATGGAAAAGGTACTTTTGAATATACCAACGGTGATAAATATGAAGGCGACTGGGCAGATGATATCCAACACGGAAAGGGGACTTACTTTTTCCATACAGGAGACCGCTATGAGGGTTCTTATCTCTTAGGTGAGCGTACCGGTGCAGGAGTTTATTATCATGCTAATGGTGATAAATATGTAGGAAACTTTAAAGATGGTATGCAGGACGGAAGAGGCACTTTTACCTGGGCAAACGGTGCTGTGTATGAAGGTGAGTGGAAAAATAATAAACGTGAAGGTAAGGGTACTTATAAATGGAGTAACGGAGACGTATATGAGGGCGATTGGAAAGATAACCGCCCGAACGGTCAGGGAACTTTAAAAACTGTTGCCGGAATGCAGTATAAAGGTGGTTTTGTAGACGGTCTGGAAGAAGGACAAGGTGTACAGACCGACAAGGATGGTAACCGCTTTGAAGGTTTTTTCAAACAGGGAAAAAAGAATGGTCCTTTTGTAGAAACTGATAAGGATGGAAAAGTTATTAAAAAAGGAACATATAAGTTCGGAAGATTACAATAGAGAATTGTGGATAAATGATAGTAGGCTGCGCATTGCGTGGCCTATTTTTTTGTGTATATTATCCCTGAAGGGTAAAATAAAAATGGATAATGACCATGACAGTCATTATCCATTTTATTATTTTTCAGTCGACTCTATTATTAAATAATATATTGTGAACTGATAGATTCGTTATTCATTACTCGTTTGATAGTTTCAGCAAACATATCGGCAATACTCAACTGTTTTACTTTCGCACATTTCTTTGCGTAAGGGATACTGTCAGTAAATACCATTTCTGTCAAGCCGGACTCTTGTACACGGAATGAAGCAGGGTCGGACATTACACAGTGGCTGGCAATAGCACGTACGGACTTGGCACCGGCTTCCAACATAATGTTGGCTGCTTTAGTGATCGTTCCTGCTGTGTCAACAATATCATCGATCAAAACAACATTTTTGTTTTTCACGTCACCAATGATTTGCATAGAAGCTACTTCATTTGCTTTTTCACGTGATTTGTTACAGAGTACCAATGGCACACCGAGGTATTTGGAGAAAGTACTAGCACGTTTTGAACCTCCTACATCCGGTGTAGCAATCACCAGTTCTTCCAGTTTCAACGACTGGATGTAGGGGAGGAATACGGCTGATGCATACAGATGGTCTACCGGGATATTGAAGAATCCCTGAATTTGATCTGCGTGCAAATCCATTGTGATTAGTCGGTCGATACCTGCTACTGACAGTAGATCGGCTACCAACTTAGCTCCGATAGATACACGAGGTTTGTCTTTTCTATCCTGACGTGCCCAACCAAAGTAAGGGACAACTGCTACAACGCTCTTTGCAGATGCACGTTTGGCAGCGTCAATCATCAGGAGAAGTTCCATTAAGTTGTCTGAGTTTGGGAATGTGGATTGAACCAGGAATACATGTGCGCCACGAATTGATTCCTCATATGAAACCGCAAATTCACCATCGGCAAAATGGGTAATGTTCATATTTCCCAGAGGACAATCCAGGCTTGCGCAGATTTTTTCTGCAAGATATCTCGAGTTCGTTCCCGAGAATACCATAAAGGGTGCTTTTTCGCTCATTTTGTAATAGATGTTACCTATTTGTTAATTTGCCTGCAAAGGTAGGAATTTCTCTTATTATTTAGAAGGACTTATTGTATAAAAAATATTTTTCTCTCCAATCTTATCGGAAATATTTGTAGATTTGCTTTCTGAAAACAGAAAATCACTAAAATGAGTTCACGCTTTCCTCTATATATAATAGGTATAGTGTTGTTTGCCTCTTTTTTTTCGTGTACGGATATGGTGCCGACAAAAGAGGTACGGTTGATTGATTCGCTGAACGGGAAGGCGTATGCTTATCGTTACCGAAGTCTTGATTCTTCCTACAAATATGCTGATGCGGCCTATCGACAGGTAAATTTTTACAAATCGGGAAAAGCCGAAGCTTCTAATAATCTTGGTTTTTGTGCGTATATGAATATGGACTTTGACCGTGCGGAAGCATTACATAAAGAAGTCTATAAGCTGACAAAGAATGAACTCGAACTCCTGATTGCTGATATCGGGCTGATGAAAATCTGCCAACGGACGGCAATGAACAAAGAATATTATGATTACCGGAACAGTGCGCTTCGCCGCATGAAACGTATCCGCGAAGAAAGTGACCTCTTTGCCGACCGGCACGAAACACTTCGGCTGGACTATGCGTTTACCGAGTTTTTTATCGTTTCGTCTATCTACTACTATTATCTTCAGCAGCGGCAGGAAGCGATTGACGCCCTCAACCAGATTCCGGAGGATGAAGCATTGACAGATACCAATCAGTTGCTTTATTATCATTATATCAAGGGCTCGGCTTCATTGGTGGAAGCAAATAATCCGGAAGAAAGAAAGCTTCGTGAGTTCGACCAGCTTTACTATACATGGCGGACAGCCGTTCAAAGTAAGAACCCTTATTTCGAAGGGAATGGTTTGCAAGGGTTGGCTAATCTGATGGTTTCTCCTGCCAATTTCGAGTTTTATCGGGTAAGGAGGACGCATGCACTCGACCAATTCGATTTTCCGGTGGATTCACTTATGCCTTTGCGTATGGCACAGTTGGCACTTGAGAAATTTCAGGAATATGATGATTTATATCAGATTGCCGGGGCGTATGTGTCTATCGGTAAGTATCTGAATGCGCATGGTCGTTATTCGGAAGCACTCGATACATTGACAAAAGCACTGGATTGTGTGAATCAACATCATCTGCTTTATTATCATTATAAGGCAGATACACTGGACAAATTGTGGCCTTATGCCGAAGGGGATACGACCTACACCGGAGTACCGTGGATTACGGAAGAGAAGGTTAAAACTGTTCCCGAATGGATTTCAAGGATTCGCGAGCAGTTGAGCGTTTCGTATGCAGGATTGGGAATGAAGCACGCATCGGACTATAACCGGAATATTTATCTGGATATTCTGAACTTTACACGGCAGGATAAGGAATTGGAGAGCCGCTATATTTCATTGGAAGCAGGTTCGCGGCAAATGACTCTCGTACTATCTGTGGTCATTGTTGGGTTGGTGCTGGTAGTTATTCTCTGGTGGTTCTTCAATAAGAGTTCCAAAACGCGAAATCAGGTGGATGTGGAACGACTACAACAGATTTTATCGTTATGTAGGGATATAACTTCTTCTATTCCGATGAATGTTCCTTTAATTCAGCAAGGAATTGACCAATTATTCGGCAAAGGACGGATGACATTGGAAATACCCGAAGAGGGGAAAGCGGCACTTGTTCCTGTGCACCGATTAAGCAAAGACGAGAAAGCGCTGGTGCATGTGCTTGAGCCATATATTATTTGGGCTGCTGATAATGAACAAATGGTAGAGGCATTGAGCGACGAACGGATTCAATTGGAAAAACAACGGTATGTGTACGAGCAGCATATTGCCGGGAATAAACGCCAGAATCTGATAAAGAAGGCTTGTCTGGCGATTGTAAATGGCATCAATCCATATATTGACCGGATTTTGAACGAGGTACATAAGTTGACAGAGAAAGGTTATATTGACGATGAGAAGATTAAGAAAGAGAAGTATCAGTATATTGACGAACTGGTGACTACTATCAATGAGTATAATGACATTCTTGCTCTTTGGATCAAGATGAAGCAGGGAACTCTTAGCCTGAATATTGAAACATTCGGTCTTAATGAGTTGTTCGATTTATTGGGAAAGGGACGTCGTGCCTTTGAGATGAAAGAACAGACGTTAGAAATTGAACCGACCCATGCTATGGTGAAGGCGGACCGTGCACTGACCCTATTTATGATAAATACGTTGGCCGAGAATGCCCGCAAATATACTCATGAGGGAGGTGTAATCAAGGTGTATGCACGTACTACGGATTCTTATGTGGAGATTTCTGTAGAAGATAATGGAAGGGGAATCTCAGCCGAAGATGTGGCACAGATTATTGGTGAGAAAGTGTATGATTCACGTGTTATCGGTATGAAGAATGCCACGGATGCAGATGAATTGAAGGAAAATAAGGGTAGTGGCTTCGGATTGATGAATTGTAAGGGAATCATCGAGAAATATAAGAAAACGAATGAACTGTTCCGAGTATGTGTATTCAACGTGGAAAGCGAACTTGGAAAAGGGAGTCGCTTTTATTTCCGTTTGCCTTCGGGAGTGCGCAAAGTAATTGGAGTGCTACTTTGCCTCTTACTTCCGTTTGGTATGGGGTCTTGTCTGTATGATCCGATTCCTCCGATGTTACAGGATACCGATTCGATTGTGGTTATTACGGATTCTGCTTATGAAGATTTGTTGGATGCTGCATCAGATTATGCCAATGCTGCTTATTTCGCTAATGTGGATGAGCAGTATGAGATTGCTTTGCAATATGCTGATTCTGCCATATTGTTGCTGAATGAGCATTATCAGAAATATGCGCGCCCGGATGCTACGCATCGGTATATGAAGCTCGTCGGTGAAGGTATACCTGCTGAGATTCTGTGGTGGAACGAACTTTTTGATTCGGATTATCATGTGATATTGGATATAAGAAATGAGGCGGCGGTTGCTTTTCTGGCATTGAAACAATTGGATGCGTATAGTTATAATAATTCGGCGTTTACAGATTTGTATAAGTTGCAGGGAGAAGATCAGACATTGGAAGGATATTGTCGGCAACTGGAACGTTCGAATATTAATAAGACAGTGGGAATTATCCTTTGTTTCGTTTTGTTGATTGTTTCTTTGGTAGGATATTATCTTTTGTATTTGAGGAAGCGGATACAAAATCGTTTGAGTTTGGAACAGGTACTTGAAATTAATCAGAAAGTATTTGCTGCTTCCCTGATTCGACCGCAGGAGCAGGAAAATGCAGAAGCGCTCCAAAGGGAAGAAAGTACGCTCAAAGAGATTCCGCAACGTATCGTAGATGAAGCATTCGGCTCGGTAAATGAGTTGTTGACGATTGACCGGATGGGGATTGCCGTTTATAATGAAACGACACATTTGTTGGAATATGCTTCGAGTCCCGGACAGGAAATGCCGGAAATGGTGCAGCTATGTTTTGATTCAAGAGAATATATTTCCGAGCAACATCGTCAGGCAATACCTCTCATGGTAGAAGCGGGAGGTGAACACCAATGTGTCGGTGTGCTTTATTTGGAACGAAGAGAAGGGACGGAACAGGAAACTGACCGTTTGCTTTTCGAACTGGTGGCACGTTATGTAGCTATTGTCGTATTTAACGCTGTGGTGAAACTGGCAACGAAATATCGTGATATTGAGTCGGCGCATGAGGAAACGCAACGGGCGTCTTGGGAGGACAGTATGTTACATGTACAGAATATGGTACTTGATAATTGTCTTTCGACTATCAAGCATGAAACGATTTATTATCCGAATAAGATTAAACAAATTATAGGTCGGCTGAATGCGCAGAACCTTTCGGAGAAAGAAGAAAAGGAGGCAGTGGAGACTATGACGGAGTTGATTGAATATTATAAGGGGATCTTTACTATTTTGAGTTCATGTGCTTCCCGCCAGTTGGAAGAGGTTACTTTCCGGCGGACCACGATTCCGGTTCAGGAGCTTTTCGAAACTGCCGGAAAATATTTCAAAAAGTCTGTAAAGAACCGTATGGATAAGATAGAGTTGGAGATGGCTCCGATAGATGCAAGAGTAATAGGAGATGTAAACCAGTTGCGTTTCTTATTGGAGAACCTGATTGATGAAGCATTGACGGTTCACGAAGACGGAGTATTGCGTTTGCAGGCTCGTAAGGATGATGAGTATATACGTTTTCTTTTCACGGATACAAGACGTGAAAAGAGCGTGTTGGAGTTGAATCAACTATTTTATCCGAATCTGGCACGTATGACGTCCGGAGAAAAGGGAGAATTGAGGGGGACGGAATATCTCGTATGTAAGCAGATAATCCGCGATCATGATGAATTTGCAGGGCGTAGAGGATGCCGTATTAATGCCGAACCGGCCGAAGGCGGAGGGTTTACGGTTTATTTTACTATTCCACGCAGATAATGAAAAAGAACACATATAAAGTTATTAGATAAGGAAATGGAAGAACAGAAATTTAAAGTTATTATTGTAGAAGATGTAAAACTGGAGTTGAAAGGTACAGAGGAGATTTTTCGCCATGAGATACCCAATGCAGAGGTTATTGGTACAGCTATGACCGAAAATGAGTTCTGGCCGTTAATGGAGGCACAACTTCCCGATTTGGTGTTGCTGGATTTAGGATTGGGAGGTTCAACCACTATCGGTGTTGATATATGCCGGAATATATTCAAACGTTACAAAGGAGTTCGGGTTTTGATATTTACGGGTGAAATTCTGAATGAAAAGTTATGGGTGGATGTGCTCAATGCCGGTGCTGACGGAATTATCCTGAAAACAGGGGAACTGCTCACCAAAACAGATGTGCAGGCTGTAATGGACGGAAAGAAGTTAGTTTTCAACTATCCGATTTTGGAAAAGATTGTAGATCGTTTCAAAAAATCGGTAGCTAACGATGCCAAGCGTCAGGAGGCGGTGATTAGTTATGATATTGATGAGTATGATGAGCGTTTCTTACGTCATCTGGCTTTAGGATATACGAAAGAAATGATTGCCAGTCTGAAGGGAATGCCTTTCGGAGTGAAGTCATTGGAAAAACGACAGAATGATCTTATAGGACGCCTTTTCCCTAATGGGGAACGGGTGGGAGTAAATGCTACCCGTCTAGCAGTGCGTGCATTAGAATTACGTATTATCGACTTGGATAATCTGGAGGCTGACGAAGAATAAATCTTGAGACAGATGAAGAATAAATGGCGTATGCCTCACCCCGCTACGATGTTTCTTCTGCTGACAATAGCAGTGGTCTTTCTTTCATGGATATGTGATATTTATGGATTGAAGGTGACGCTGCCACAAACCGGTGAGGAGATTCGCGTACAGAGCTTATTGAGTCCGGAAGGAATTCGCTGGTGGTTGCGGAATGCTATCAAGAACTTTACCGGATTTGCACCGTTGGGTATGGTGATTATTGCTATGTTCGGACTGGGGGTTGCCCAGCATTCAGGATTTATTGGTGCATGCATCCGTTTGGGAGTGGGGAACCGGAAGGAGAAAAGGAAGGTTATCTTGTGGGTAATCGTTCTTGGCTTGTTGTCCAACGTTATTGGCGATGGCGGATATATTATCTTATTGCCTATTGCCGCCATGCTGTTCCAATGGGTAGGACTTCATCCGCTTGCAGGAATTATTACGGCTTATGTTTCAGTGGCATGCGGATATAGTGCAAATATTGTATTAAGCACAATGGATCCGTTGCTGGCTCATACCACTCAGGAAGCTGCACTAGCTCAGACAGGATATCAGGGAAATACCGAACCACTTTGCAATTATTTTTTCATGAGTGCTTCTACCGTAGTAGTTACTGCTATTGTTTACTGGCTGACTCAGAAATGGCTTCTTCCCGCTTTAGGAAAATATGAAGGAAGCGTGAAAGTGGAAGCTTATCGGCCCTTGTCCCGTAAAGAACGGCGGGCGATAATGATTTCGATTATTGTAGCAGGAATTTATGTAGCTCTTATCTTATGGCTTACGTTTTCTTCTCATGGGATATTACGTGGCGTGAACGGTGGTTTGATGCATTCGCCTTTTATTGCCGGAATTCTTTTTCTTCTTTCCTTAGGGGCGGGCATCACGGGAATGGCTTACGGGTTCAGTTCCGGTCGTTATCGTTCCGACAATGATGTGATTGAAGGGCTTACCCAACCGATGAAACTTTTGGGCGTTTATTTTGTTATTGCTTTTTTTGCCGCTCAAATGTTCGCCTGCTTCGAGTATTCTCATTTGGATAAGTGTCTTGCTATTATGGGAGCTGATCTGCTTTCTTCTTTCGAGCCGGCTCCGTTGTCTGCACTTGTTCTCTTTATCCTGTTTACAGCGTTTATCAATCTGATTATGGTATCTGCTACTTCCAAGTGGGCATTTATGTCTTTTATCTTTATCCCGATGTTTGCACAAATGGGAATCTCTCCGGATATCGCACAGTGCGCTTTCCGTATTGGTGACAGCTCGACAAATGCTATTACGCCTTTTATGTTTTATATGCCTCTGGTATTGACATATATGAGGCAATATGATAAACAAGTTACTTATGGGACATTACTCAAATACACTTGGCGCTACTCTGTAGGTATTTTAGCTGCATGGACGCTATTCTTTATTATTTGGTATTTACTGAGGATACCAATGGGACTATAATTTATATTAATAAATCAACCATGAATGAATTAAACAACAGGGAACAAGAGCAATATGCCGAGCCCACGACAAAAAAGAGTAGTAAGCAAATCGTAAAACGTACCTTGGTGGTGATAGGGTTGGCTTTGGCGGTATATGTAGTATACTCCGTGATTTATCTGTTTATCTCACCCGATCGTAATATTCAGCAGATTTATCTGGTTCCGGAAAATGCGGCATTTATTATTCAATCATCAGCTCCGATTGAAGATTGGGAGAAATTTAGCGGAAGCGAAACATGGCAATGTCTGAAAAAAGCGAAGTCTTTTGAGGAAGTTACGAAGAGTGTGGAAAAACTTGATTCAGTTGTGAAAAGTAACAAGGTGCTGTTGTCACTTGTCGGCAAACGGGATATGCTTATTTCACTTCATAAAACCCGCGCGACTGATTGGGATTTTCTGCTCATTCTGGATATGCAGAAAGCTTCTAAAATGGACTTGGTGAAAGATCAGCTTGAGACGGTCCTTGTAATGAGCGGCTTCACTGTTACTAACCGGATGCATAGTGGCATTAACATTCTTGAGATGCGTGATCCGGATACGCGTGATATCTTTTATATTGCTTTTGTGGATAATCATCTGGTAGGTTCTTATACTTCCGGGCTTATCGAATCGGCTATTGATTCACGTAACAAACCTAAAATCGGACTTGATCAAGCTTTTATTGAAACCGAGAAACTAGTTTCCGGTAAGGGACTCGTCAGGGTTTTTATCAACTATGAGCGTATCCCACAGTTTATGTCTATCTACCTGGGAACAAGGAATGAATATATTGATATGTTCAGTAATTCTATGAATTTTGCCGGTCTTTACTTGAATATGGGTAAGGATAAAATGGAGGTGAAAGGTTATACGTTGAAGAAAGATTCAGTAGATCCTTATATCACTGCCTTGCTGAATTCCGGAAAGCATAAAATGAAAGCGCATGAAATCTTGTCCGGACGAACGGCCCTTTATACGAATATTGGTTTTAATAATCCGATGACTTTTGTGAAGGAATTAGAAAATGCCCTCTCTGTTCATGATAAACAGTTGTATGATTCGTATCAAAATTCCCGAAAAAAGATTGAAGGACTGTTCGGTATCTCTTTGGAAGAAAACTTTTTGAGCTGGATGTCTGGAGAGTTTGCTATTACACAATCTGAACCGGGGTTACTTGGGCGTGAACCCGAACTGGTTTTGGCTATCAGAGCAAAAAGTATAAAGGATGCACGTGAGAACATGGAACTTATAGAAAAGAAGGTCAAACGTCGTACTCCGGTTAAAATTAAAACTGTTAATTATAAGGACTTTGAAATTAATTATGTCGAGATGAAAGGGTTCTTCCGACTGTTTTTCGGAAAACTATTTGATAAGTTCGAGAAACCCTATTATACTTATGTGGATGATTATGTTGTTTTTAGTAATAAAGCTGCATCTTTACTCTCATTCGTAGAGGATTATGAACAAAAGAACTTGTTGAAAGACAATCCGGGATTTAAAGATGCTTTTTCATATCTGAAATCCAGTTCTACGATTTTCTTATATACGGATGTACGTAAGTTCTATTCCCAGTTGAAGCTAATGATGAATCCTGCCACATGGAATGAGATACAGTCAAATAAGGATGTTTTGTATTCTTTCCCTTATTGGACTATGCAAGTGATAGGAGATAGCCAGTCTGCTTCTTTACAATATGTTATGGATTATAGTCCATACGAACCGGAAGAACTTGTTGAGGTTGCTACCGATGAGGAAGATGAAGAAATGAATGAAGATGTTGTGACCGAGAAAGAACAGTTAAGTGAATTGAAACGTTTCTATGTCGAAAAGTTTGAAGGAAATGTTCTACGTGAATTTTATCCGGAAGGAGCACTAAAGAGTGAAGCGGAAGTAAAAGAGGGAAAACGTCACGGACGTTATCGTGAATATTACGAAAATGGAAAATTAAGACTTCGTGGTAAATATTCGCATAACCAACCTAAGGGTACTTGGAAATATTATA
>ENA-OOVY01000068-OOVY01000068.1-human-gut-metagenome-genome-assembly--contig:-NODE-68-length-21485-cov-2.606983_pt1 | contig 21485 bp, 15 predicted proteins | sample MGYA00241400_ERZ501307 | MGnify/ENA primary metagenome ERZ501307 (study PRJEB25962, sample SAMEA2042364) | human gut metagenome | biome: human gut; feature: human-associated habitat; material: faeces... | reverse complement strand
AAGCGTTTTATTATTACTTTTGTGCTCAAATTGTGCATGAATGGACAGCATCTCTATTATCAGAATACCGATTGAAAGCGAACTTGAGGCTTTCAAAGAACTTTATGATAGTTCTCTTTCCAGTTCGAATACACTGCTTGATAGCGTAGTAGCTCATATACGCCAGCGCAGTGGAAAGATGATGCGTCCTATTCTCGTCTTGTTGGTAGCACGCCTTTATGGCGTCGTGTCTCCTGCCACTCTTCATGCGGCGGTATCTCTGGAACTTCTTCATAATGCCAGTTTGGTGCATGACGACGTAGTGGACGAAAGTACCGAACGCCGTGGGCAACTCTCGGTGAATGCTATCTTTAATAATAAGGTAGCCGTACTGACGGGGGATTATCTTCTGGCAACAAGCCTGGTGCATGCCGAGCTGACGAACAGTCATCAGATTATCCGGCTGGTATCTTCATTGGGGCAGGATCTTGCCGACGGCGAGTTGCTCCAGCTCTCAAATGTAAGTAATCATAGCTTTTCGGAGACAGTTTATTTCGATGTGATTCGTAAGAAAACTGCGGCCCTATTCGCTGCCTGTACGGAGGCGGCGGCTTACTCGGTAGGAGTGAGTGAGGAAGAAGTGAAACTAGCCCGCTTGTTGGGTGAATATATCGGTATCTGTTTTCAGATTAAGGATGATATTTTCGACTATTTCGACAGCAAGGAAATCGGTAAGCCGACAGGGAACGATATGCTTGAAGGCAAACTGACACTCCCTGTCTTGTATGCACTTAATAGAGCGAATGACAATCAGGCTGCTGAAATTGCTCTCAAAGTGAAAGAGGGTACGGCTACTCTCGATGAAATAGCTCGTCTGATCGCATTTACCAAGGAAAACGGTGGTATTGAATATGCTGTCCGGACGATGAACGCATATAAGCAAAAAGCCTTTGGGCTGTTGGCCTCTTTGCCGGATTCTGCTATCTGCGTGGCTCTCCGGTCTTATCTGGATTACGTTGTAGACCGCGAAAAATAGCGGTTATCGATGTTTGTTCAAAAGTAAATAGCACGCTAATAAACGGTCCCAATCTTCTATTTTCTCTGATTGCATTGCTCGCCCGAGGAGGAAACTCTTGTCTATTTCTTCCGGCGAACGGAGTATTTTGGAGCATAGTATTCCTGCCTGCTCAATATGTTCCCATGCTTGTCCTTTGGTGATATATCCGATTTCATAAGCCGCACGTGCCAGGTTGACCAATATCCCCATATCCCATGCGTCAATTCCTCTTTCCAAGTCATTTATCCATATAATCGGGTCTCTTCTTTCCTCTGTATATTTTACGAATCTGTATAAATTGTTTCCCTGCCGGACGAAACGTTCCACTCCGAAAAAGCGTTTATGTATGATTGTTTCAAATTCGTTGATATTGTCTGACGAGAGCAGGTAGGGGAGCATGATCTGATAGGGAACCCTGTCTCCTTCATTAGTCAGGAATTGTAATAGTCCGTTGGTCGATTCGGTGTCAACGCAGTGAAAATCTTCAGACAGCAGTCGGGTTAACTTTTGCGGGTGAACTCCTGTTTCTATTGAGTTGAGATAAAAACCTTTTAACGCAGCTTCCATATAGCCAATGCGCAACCCTAGCTTTCTTTTCGTCCCGAGGACTAGATTTAGCGGATTGCGGTTTATTCTTAAGGCTTGAATATGTGCTTCCATTTTTATACTCTTATGATTAAAGTTCACTGAAAAAGCGTGGGGACTGTTGCTATATATTTTCCTGAGGCTTCGGCAAGCCGTTATGAATTATACACAAGCAACAGTCCCACGCTCCGTTCGCTATATAACAACGGTATATACATGAAGGTGCGTGAGACCCGTTTGCTTATTACCATTCATAACTTTGAATTTTGCCGAATTCCAGGAATTTGGTAATAAATGAAACGTTCTCTGGTTCAATTATTTAGCTAGATATCCACAGCCAAATCTGAGACAAAGATAATGATTTTTGCGGATTGCTTGATAACTATCTTTAGTTTTTCTTAAATAAAAAATACCGCATCGGTTCCCGTTTTGCGGAGAGCCGTGCGGTAAGGCATATTTGATTGCTTATGTAGCCTTTCCTAGAAGAATTTTATTTCTTCTCCCTTGATATCAGAGAGTAGGAGATTTGCCAGGCGGCTTGTTCCCAAGCGGAATAACCGGTTGTCCAGCCATTCTTCACCCAATACTTCTTTCACAATAGTGTAATAAATAATTGCGTCATTGACTGTATTGATTCCTCCTGCCGGTTTGAAGCCAATCTTGTTTCCTGTCTTCTGATAGTATTCCTTGATAGCTTCACACATCACATAAGCAGCTTCCGGAGTAGCTGCAGGCTGCTGTTTTCCGGTCGATGTTTTGATGAAATCCGCACCTGAATACATGGATAGGATAGAGGCTTTTTTGATGTTGGAAGCGCTCTTTAGTGCACCCGTTTCGAGGATTACCTTGAGGTGGCGTTCCTTGCAGACTTCCTTCAACTCCTGTATTTCCTCACACATTGCTTCGTAGTCGCCACTCAGGAACTTGCCTATGGAGATTACAATATCTATTTCGTCTGCGCCGTCTGCAATGGCCAGTGCAGTTTCCGCTACTTTTACTTCGGTAAATGTTTGAGAGGAAGGGAATCCTCCTGAAACACAGGCGATACTCACTCCGTCTACCTCCAGCGTATTCTTGACGATAGCTGCAAAGTTGGGATACACGCAGATCGCAGCTACATTTTTCAAGTCAGGAAATTCATCATCGAACTGGTTTACTTTTTCAGTAAATCGCATAACGCTTTCATCGCTATCTGTACTGTTCAGTGTAGTCAGGTCAATGCACGTGAACAGGAATTTCTTGACTTCTTCCGTGTTGTTCTCCGGCACTTTCTTTTCAATCAGGTCAGCTACGCAAGCCTGAATATCTGCATCGCTCAGATGTGTATTATACTTCGCCAGAGCGGCATCGTACTTGTTGGACAGTGAATTATTCTCCTCCATGATCGTTCAGTTTTGGGTTATTGATATGTCTTTTACTATCTCGTTTCGTTTTCTTTTCCATACTCTTTTGAAGGGCGGCAGTGACGTCTACGCCTGTCTGGTTGGCGATGCATAGGAGCACCCACAGAACGTCTGCTATTTCTTCTTCGATATTGTCTTTCTCACCTTCCTTGAAGGATTGGTCACCGTATTTTCGGGCCATGACGCGGGCCAGTTCCCCGACTTCTTCCGTCAGTACTGCCATATTGGTCAATTCGCTGAAATAGCGGACGCCGTATGTCTTTACCCATTGGTCTACCTGTTTTTGAGCTTCTTCCAGGGTCATAGTTCTTTTATTATAAGTTGTTTACGTTATTCTTTGTTTTTCGTATCCATGCATATAGTAACAGGTCCGTCGTTCAAAAGTTCAACTTTCATGTCTGCACCGAAGGTACCCGTACCGATTTCTTTGCCCAATGCGGCAGTCAAATCTTTGCAGAACTTCTCATAGAGTGGGACCGATATTTCCGGCTTTGCAGCTTTGATATAAGAAGGACGGTTCCCTTTTTTGGTGGAAGCATGTAAAGTGAACTGGCTGATAACCAGAACTTCTCCTCCGTCTTCCAGTATGGATTTGTTCATTACGCCATTCTCATCGTCGAAAATGCGCAGATTTACTATCTTCTTGCAGAGCCAGTCAATGTCTTCCTGCCCATCGGCTTCCTCAATGCCGATTAATATCAGCATTCCTTTTCCGATAGCTGATTTGCAGTGTCCCTCAATGGTCACTGATGCATGGCTTACCCGTTGTATAACTATTCGCATTGCTATTTATTCTATTTCGTGATTATGAAAGGCAAATTTACGAATTTCGAAAGAGAAAACGATGTATTGGGAGGAAAATATTATCGAAGAAGAACGTGTTACTGCCTCTTGAAACCTTCTACTTTTAGCCTCTGTTATTCATTATTCAATCCTTCCTTCACCGTCTTGGCCTTCGCTTCCCCAATAATAGCGCTGATGTCCTCTAGCGACGCCTCTTTTATCCGCTTTACACTCTTAAATTCTTTCAAAAGAGCTGTTTTAGTATTTTCCCCGATGCCTTTGATGCTATCCAATGCAGATGCAATCTGTCTTTTGCTACGTTTGTCGCGATGAAAACTAATCGCAAAGCGGTGTACTTCATCCTGTATTTGTGTCAGCAACCGGAACAGGGGAGTGTGTTGTTTGATCCCGATAGTTTGCGGAGGAAACCCGAATAGCAATTCAGACGTGCGGTGGCGATTGTCTTTAGCCAATCCGGCAATAGGGATGTTCAACCCTAGTTCGTCCTCAATGACCTCTCTGACGACCTCCATTTGCCCTTTCCCACCGTCGGTAATGATCAGGTCGGGCAACGGCGAACTTTCTTCTATTGCGCGCTGATAACGCCTTTTTACGACTTCTTTCATCGAAGCATAATCATCAGGCCCCACTACTGTCTTTATATTGTATTTCCGGTAATCTTTCTTCGAAGGTTTGGCCTTTTTGAATACCACGCAAGCTGCCACTGCGTCCGATCCCTGTATGTTCGAGTTATCAAAACATTCAATCTGCAAGGGCGGTCTCTCCAAATGCAGTTCTTGCTGTATTTCTTTCATCAGGCGCATACTTCTCTGTTCAGGATTCAGTTTCTCCGCCTGTTTCATGCGGTCGGCCTTGTATTGCTTTACGTTCAGGATAGAAAGATCCAGCAATTTCTTCTTATCACCCCGTTGGGGAACGGTGAAAACGACATTATTTAATTCCAGGTCAAGTTCGAAGGGGACGATAATCTCCCGTGACCGGCTTTTATAACGTTCCCTCATTTCGATAATGCCGAGCGTCAGCAATTCCTCCTTGGATTCATTCAACTTCTTTTTATATTCGAAAGTAAATGCCTGGTTGATTGCTCCGTTTGTGATATGCAGATAATTGATAAATGCGGAATTGCTGTCATCCTCCTCGATCGAAAAGACATCTATATTATGCAGTACGGCACTTACCACTTCTGATTTGGAACGGTAGTTCTCTATCAAAAGATATTTCTCTTTAATCTTCTGTGCTTCCTCAAATTTCATTTCACCGGCCAAAGTCTGCATCTTCTCCAATAGCATACGGCTAATTTCCTGCGTATTCCCTTTTAGAATCTCTTTGATTTCATCGATGTTTTTTAGATATTCTTCTTGTGACTGAAGCCCGATGCAGGGTCCTGCACAGTTCTTTATATGATATTCGAGGCATACATTGAACTTCCCGGCCCGTATGTTCTCCGGAGTGAGGTTTAAAGAACAGGTACGTAACGGATATAAATGCTTTATCAAGTCCAGCACTGCATACATCGAGGGGATATGGCTGTACGGACCATAATAAGATGAGCCGTTTCTGATAATCTTCCGGGTTCTGAATATCCTGGGAAAATATTCGTTCTGTACACAGATCGAAGGGTAAGTCTTGTCATCCTTTAATAAGACGTTATAACGCGGCTTATATTTCTTGATCAGATTATTTTCCAATAGCAGTGCATCTTCCTCTGTGTTCACCACGATATACCGTATATCAGCTATCTTGCTTACCAATACCCGTGTCTTTCCCGGCTCGTGTTCTTTGCTGAAATAAGAGTATACCCTTTTCTTCAGGTTTTTAGCCTTTCCAACGTATATAATCGTTCCTTCCGCATTCAGGTACTGGTAGATTCCCGGCTTTTCAGGAAGGTTTGCCACGATTCCTTTCAAGTATTCATTGGTTTTGTTTTCCGCTTCTGTATTCATAATCTTTAGGGATGAAATAGCTAAAATGAAAAAGGGCGTAGTATCACTACGCCCTGCAAATATAAGCAAATCCTTTATAAAGTCAATACGGATTCTACTTCTACATCATCTCCGAATACTGATTTTCCGTTGAGGTCTTTCAGTTCGATGATAAAGTTGATATATACTTTCTTCGGTTTCAATTTCTTCACCAGTTCACAGGCTGCTTTCATTGTTCCGCCCGTTGCCAGTAAGTCGTCATGCAGCAGCACTACATCGTTTTCATCCAATGCATCTTTGTGAATCTGCACTGTGTCTTTCCCGTATTCTTTGTCATAGCTTTCTTCAATAGTTTCTGCGGGAAGTTTTCCGGGTTTACGGATAGGGATGAAGCCAGCATTGAGTCGGGTAGCCAGAATCGGTCCCATGATGAATCCTCTTGATTCTATACCTACAACTTTGGTGATACCTTTATCCTTATACATCTCGTACATAACGTCCGATAATTCTTGCAAGCACCACGGATCTTTGAACAATGTGGTTACATCGTAAAACAGGATTCCCGGAATCGGAAAGTCGGGAATTTCCCGGATACTTTTAATTAGCGTTTCTTTGCTCATAATCATTGATTTATCTCGTTTCTTTAAATGCTTTGTTTCACGTGAAACGTTGCCGCTTACCGGCCCGAAAGTACCAGCAACACGTTGATGTCGCTTGGCGATACTCCCGGAATCCGGCTCGCTTGGGCAATGGTTTCCGGATCTATTTTAGTCAGCTTTTGGCGAGCTTCGGTGGATAGGGACTGGATAGAAGAATAGTCAAACTTGCCTTTTATCTTTATACTTTCCAGGCGTGCCAACTTTTCTGCTATCATTCGCTCTCTGTCAATATAACCTTGATATTTGATTAAGATTTCGGCAGCTTCCAAAATTTCTTCTTTACGGTCTTGGTTGGCACTTGTTGCTTTTTCCAGTTCCCGTTGAAATGCCGGAACGTGTTCGGCTATGTTCTCTATCGTCACCTGCGGACGGTTCAATATTTCAATTAATTTGCAACCTTGACGTAGGGGAGTTGTTCCTATCTTTTCGAGCGCATCATTAATTAGTGCCGGTTTCATCGAATAGTTTCGTGCGAAAGAAATAATCTGTTCCACAGCTTCCTTCTTGCTTTTCATCAACCGATAACGGTCTTCCTTGGCTAATCCGAGTTTGTATGCCCGTTCGGTAAGTCTCATGTCTGCATCGTCCATACGGAGCAGAATCCTGTATTCTGCGCGTGAAGTAAACATCCGGTAAGGCTCGTCAACTCCCTTGGTAACTAAATCGTCGATTAATACGCCGATATATGCTTCATCGCGTGCCAACGTAAATTCTTCTCCACCATGGCAATTAATGTGTGCATTGATTCCGGCTATTGCTCCTTGTCCTCCGGCCTCTTCGTAGCCGGTGGTTCCGTTTACTTGTCCGGCAAAGAACAAGTTTTTAATAACTTTCGATTCCAGCGTATGTTTTAATTGTGTCGGATCGAAGTAGTCATATTCAATTGCATATCCCGGACGATAAATAACCAAGTCTTTGAAAGCGGGAATCTTTTTCAAGGCAGCAATCTGTATATCCATTGGAAGCGAAGAGGAGAATCCATTGAGGTATAATTCCTGTGTCGTTTCTCCTTCCGGTTCGAGGAAAAGCTGGTGCTGGTCTTTGTCGGGGAAAGTCACAATTTTGGTCTCTATGCTGGGGCAATAGCGCGGGCCGATACTTTGAATTTGTCCGTTGAAAAGGGGAGAGTCCGGCAATCCATCACGTAAAATCCGATGTACTTCTTCATTTGTATAGCATGTCCAGCATTGGAGTTGTTTCAAATGACGTGTACTTGTATTCATGAAAGAGAACTTGTGGAAGTCACATTCTCCGTCTTGCGTTTCCATTTGGTCGAAGTGCACGCTGCGTGCGTCGATACGTACCGGAGTTCCGGTCTTCATTCTTCCGTAAGTAATCCCATGGCGGGCGATAGATTCGGTCAGTTGATAGGAAGCCGGTTCAGCCATTCTTCCACCCGGCAGTTGGTGGCGGCCTACGTGCATCAGTCCGTTGAGGAAAGTTCCCGCAGTCAGTACGATGCACTTTGCTTTGAAAGTAACTCCCCAGACGGTGACGAGTCCTGTCACCTCTCCGTTTTCAACGAGAAGTTCGCATACGGTATCTTGCCAAATATGAAGGTTGGGGGTGTTTTCCAGTCTCTCGCGCCATGACCAGATAAACTTGGCGCGGTCGCATTGGGCACGAGGACTCCACATAGCGGGACCTTTTGAACGGTTTAAGATTCGGAACTGAATAGCTGTTTCATCTGTCACCAATCCCATTTGTCCACCCAGTGCATCTATCTCACGTACTATTTGTCCTTTGGCGATTCCTCCTACGGCCGGGTTGCAACTCATCTGTCCAATCTTGTTCATGTCCATTGTGATGAGACAAGTCTTGGAACCTAAATTTGCTGCTGCGGCTGCTGCTTCACAGCCTGCATGTCCGGCACCGATTACGATAACGTCGTACTTAAAATCCATTCCTATCTTATTTATTATCAAACGCTGCAAAGTTACGGAAAAGTTGCGAGACTTGTATCTTTCAGTTGTTTTTGCTTCCGAAAATTCGGGGGAGTGTCCGGAATGGTTCGAAAAATCGCCGTAATTTTGGAGTTTAAATATACAGAATGTCTACAATCTTATCTCTTATTTATTGCTTTGTACTTGCTTTTTGGAACGGAATGCTGGAATTTTGCATATTTAATCTTTTATTTGCTGTCTTTTTGTAAGTAGAAAAATGGGCGGTTCCTCTGATGAAATAGAAGTGAAAAGAGAAGATCTGTCCGTGATTCCATTCATTTGAATAATGAATGTCCTTATTACACCTAATCGTTCCTTGTTTTCTTGATATAAATCAAAAAAAGAGGGGAAAATATGTTTTTTAGCATACTAACTATTGTTGTTTTCTAAAACAGCTATACCTTTGCAGCGTAGTTGTGAAACTACTATGATTTTAGGTATTAGAACAAGGTAATATTAAAGGATATTAGTTTATAAAATTAAGGTATTGGATTTTAAGATTAGTTTTTAGGAAAAAGGTTGTTTTGATTAGGTATTAGTAAAAAGTAGTTTTCAGGAAACGAGTAAATGAATGATGAAAAAGAAGAATCCCATTTATGGGGATTCTTTAATGGTGGAGCGGAATAATTCGCTCTTTTTTTGTACCCCTATATCGCTGTATGCTATAAGCATGGAGTTGTTCCTATTGGGACATTTAAGTTTCTGCAAGGGAAACAGTAGTTTCTCCGGCTTGAAACTTTAGTTCCAACGGTGCGAAACTAGAGTTTCTAAGCCTTGAAACTTTGGTTTCCATTACTTGAAACTATTTGTTTCTCGGCGTGAAACACCTGCTGCCAAGGTATAATCTGTTGGCCCTGTCTAAGGGATATATTTTTAGTAGGTGGATACCGGTTGGTTTTATATATTAATTTGTTTGAAAATGGTTGGTGATAGGTGATAGGTTGGGTGATAGGTTAAGAAACAACCTATCACCGTCGGAAAGTACGATGAATAAACGGTTTGCTTGATGCCGGTGATAGGTGATAGATGATATTGTGTTTTTTATATAGAGAAAGAACGTTTTTATTTTCTATTTTGTAGGCTACTTAAAGTCTGTGTTTTTGAAAAAAACAATATATTTGCATTCGTAAATATCGATATAGTAAGTGGTTATAGCGATTTCTACGAATTCTGTATTCTTTTTTGATGAGTAGAGTGACAATATGAGTGATAGAATTGACACCATAGTAGCAGGAGTTAACCGGAAGGATGAAAAGACGTGGGGCGATTTCTACGATCGTTTTTATGCTGCTCTATGTGTTTATGTTTCCAAGATATTGCCAATTCCCGATGCAGTTGAAGATTTGGTACAGGAAGTCTTTATTTCCGTATGGGAGGGTAAGCGTACCTTCTCTGATATTAAAGAGCTTACCAATTATCTTTATCGTGCCTGTTATAATAATACCTTATTATATATACGCAATAATCAGATTCATGACAGTATTCTAAGTTCCCTTGCTGAAGAATGTCGGCAAGACGAGGATATGATTTATGCATTGACAGTGAAAGAAGAGATCATCCGTCAGTTGTATTTCCATATTGAAGAACTTCCGCCTGAGCAACGCCGGATCATTCTGTTGAGAATCGAAGGGTATACTTGGGAAGAAATAGCGGAACGTCTGGAAATAAGTATCGATACCGTTAAAACTCAAAAGAGCCGTAGCTATAAATTTCTTCGTGAAAAGCTGGGAGACTCTATTCATTCTATAATTCTCTGTTTATTTTTCTAAAAAGAAATAAAGTCAATTTGATACTTCTTTGTCTTTTTATTGATTGATTAAGATTTGTTTTCTTTGTTAAATGTGACCGTATTTCTTCATTTTGATAGCATAATGCTATATCTTTCTCTTTAAAATCCCTCGTTGGATATTCCTTCTCCAAAAAAAGATCATCTTTTTGTCACCCTTTTCTATGAGTTGTGTATAGTTATAATAAAGCAAGGATGAAATTGCAATTTAATTAAAAAATAGAGAATAAGATGAATAAGTTCGAAAATATATATCAAGATGCTGCTTTAATGAGAAAGTTTCTTTTGGGAGAAGCGAATGAAGCAGAACGGAAAGAGCTTGAAAAACGATTGGCGGAATGCCCGGACTTAAAAAAAGTGTATGAGCAGTTGCAGAATGGTGAAACATTGAAGGCTGCGTTTGGAGAATATAAAGATTATTCATCAAAGAAAGCTTATCAATCTTTCCTTCAGAAAATCGGACGAATGGAGAAGAAGGAACGTAAGCCTTCTATTTCCCGGGTTTGGTGGTATGCTGCTGCGGCTGTCATAGTTCTGGCTGTCGGCCTTTCATTCTATATGTCGAATTTCTATTCGGCAGTAGAGGAGAAGAGAGTTCTTATTCAGCCGGGTACACAACAGGCGCAGTTAACGTTACCTGACGGTAGCATTATTGATGTGGATAAAAAAGAAGTGAATGTGGTAGTAGATGGCGTTCAAGTAAAATATAAGAAAGGAGTACTGTCTTATCAACCAACCGTTACAACACAACATGAGGAAGAAAGTACCGAAGAAAAACCGGTTAAATCCAATGAGTTGGTTATACCGCGTGGGGGTGAAAATACCGTAATCCTGGCGGATGGAACTACTGTTCATTTGAATGCCGGTTCCAAGTTAACTTATCCGGTACGTTTTGCAGGTAAGCGGAGAGTTGTGGCATTGGAAGGCGAGGCCTATTTTGATGTCGTAAAAGACGAAACACGGCCGTTCATCGTGCAGACTCATCTTGGAGAGGTAACTGTGCTTGGTACTGCCTTCAATATCAATGCTTATACCGATGCGTCTGTTTACACAACGTTGGTACACGGAAAAGTACAGTTCTCTTCATCAAGCATCGGAACTATTATTCTTTCGCCGGGGGAGCAGGCTGTGGTTTCTGCCAACGGTTCGGAAAAACGTATGGTAGATCTGGATGAATATGTCGGTTGGGTAGACGGGAGGTATGTCTTTAATAACCGCCCTTTAGGAGAGATAATGCAGACATTCGAACGTTGGTACGACATACAGGTTTATTATGAGACTCCCCATTTGCGTGACATTACTTATAGTGGTAGTTTGAAACGCTATGGAACAATAAATTCATTCCTGGATGCACTGGAACTGACAGGAGATCTGACTTATAAAATCAGTGGAAGGAATATATTGATATATGATAAGGTAGAAGAATTGGAATAATATAGAATAGTTAGAATATTAGGTACACAAAAGTTTAATCATTAATTTATGAGAGAAAAACGATGGCTGCTATGTTTTCTAGTGGCAATGTGCTGCACGTTTAGTGCATGGGCTTTACCGTCACAAGACAAGACGGTAACTTTGAAACTGCACAATGTCTCTATCGAGACTGTTTTGGATGCAGTGAAGAAACAAACAGGTGTGAATATGTTGTATAATTCACAAATGTTTAAAGGAGTGCCTCCGGTGTCGATTGATGCGAAAAATGAGAAATGGGAGATCGCACTTAAGTTGATTCTTAATCCTCAGGGATTTGATTATGTGGTGAAGGATGGCATTGTGGTGATTCGCAAAATGCAGGCGGAAAAACGGGAAAACCGTATTCGCGGTATGGTTGTTGATTCGAATAGAGAACCGATTCCCGGAGCCAGTATTATTGTGAAAGGTACTCGTACAGGTACTTCAACAAACATTGAAGGTGAGTTTACGCTGGATGTGAAAAATGACAAAGTGACTTTGGAGGTCTCTTTTATCGGAATGAAAAAACAAACACTTCAGGTGGACGCTACCCGTAAGAAGATGCTTGAAATAACTATGGTGGACGATGTGAAAACATTGGAGGATGTAGTCGTTACGGGATACAGTAATGTTCGTAAATCCAGCTTTACGGGTAGTTCTACGCAAATAACAGGTGATGAATTGCGCAAGGTGTCACAGACGAATGTACTTGACGCCATGCAGTCGTTTGATCCTTCTTTCCGCTTGATGACTAATACGCAGTTTGGCTCCGATCCTAATGCGTTGCCTGAAATGTATATTCGCGGACGTTCGGGGGTAGGTGTCAGAGATTTGGACAAGAATCAATTGTCTAAATCGAATCTGGAGAATAATCCGAATCTTCCTACATTTATTATGGATGGATTTGAGGTTAGCATTGAAAAGGTATATGACTTGGATCCTAGCCGTATAGAGAGTATGACTATCCTTAAAGATGCTGCCGCTACGGCTATTTACGGTTCGCGTGCCGCTAACGGTGTAGTGGTAATTACTACTGTTGCTCCAAAACCGGGCGAAGTTCGTGTTTCTTACAATTTCACCGGTACATTGGAAATGCCCGATTTGCGCGATTATAGTTTGGCAAACGCTTCGCAGAAACTGGAAATGGAACGTCTTGCCGGACTTTTTGAGAATAGTAATATGGAAAATCAGATTGTTGACTACAACAGAAAATTCGCAGAAGTTCAACGTGGCGTGGATACCGATTGGATGGTGCTACCTCTGCGAAACGCGTTCGACCATAAGCACAGTCTCTTTGTAGAGGGAGGTACGCAGAATTTGCGTTGGGGGGTAGATGCTTCTTACAATGGGGCCAATGGTGTGATGAAAGGTTCCGGACGTGATCGTTATAGCGTTGGTTTCTCTTTGGATTATCGTATGAAGTCTTTGCAAGTGAAGAACACTGTATCGTTTACTCATTCCAAATCAAAAGAGTCGCCTTATGGTTCTTTTAGTGATTATACCATTCTGCAGCCGTATGATACCCCTTATAATGATGACGGGACATTGAAAGAAAATTTAAAATTCTCGCAAGACAGTGGTAAACGGCAGGCTAAAAACCCGCTATACGAAGCAACCCTTGGTAATTATACTTGGAGTGCTTATGATGAAGTATCCAATAATTTGAGTCTGAATTGGTATCTGACTGATTACTGGACCGTCAGAGGTCAATTTAGCGTGAACCGTAAATATTCTAGTGGAGAGCGGTTTGTCGATCCGCTGTCTTCTAAAACAACCGCTTCTCCTAATGAGGGTGGACATAATTTGGGTGATCTTTATGTAGACAATGGAAACAACTTGGATTGGAATGCAAATGCAGCTTTATATTATACACGTTCTTTCAATAAACATAATTTGAATTTGTCTGTGGCGTGGGAGGCGTCTTCCGGAGTATCAGATGCGACAAACGCTCATTACCGTGGGTTCCCGAACGGACAATTCCATTCACCGAATTATGCGGCCGAGATATATGAAAAGCCGTCGCGTACCGAAGGTACTTCACGCATGGTCAGTACGTGGGCTACCGGAAACTATACATGGAATGATATTTATCTGGCTGATTTCTCCGTACGTTTTGATGGTTCATCTGATTTTGGGTCCAATCAACGCTGGGCACCGTTCTTCTCCGGAGGTTTGGGAGTGAACATTCATAATTATGAGTTCTTGAAAGGAAACGAGATAGTCAATAAATTGAAGGTACGCGCATCGTATGGTCGGACAGGTAAGGCTAGTTTCCCATCTTATGCCGCAACAACCATGTATGAAGCACTTTTCGATGAATGGTATGCAACTGGTTTTGGAGCAGTGCTGAAAGCTTTAGGAAATAACGACTTGACTTGGGAAAAGACTGATAAATTTAATGTAGGTATTGAAATGCAGTTCCTGAATCGGCGCTTGACAGTGGATGCGGATTATTATCATGATAAAACCATCGATTTAGTGAACGACGTCAGTTTGTCTCAAACTTCCGGTTTCTCTAGTTATAAAGATAATATGGGAGAAGTGTTGAATCAGGGATTCGAGTTGCAGGTACGTGGCGAAGTATTCCGTAATCGTGATTGGTTGGTAGCCTTATGGGGGAATATGGCGCATAACAAAAATAAGATTGTGAAAATATCAGATTCACAACGTGCCTACAATCAGCGTGTGAAGGATTTCTATCAGAAAGGAATAGTTGATATGAATTATAATGGATATGAGCCTCAATATGCAGTACCTATATCTCAATATGAGGAAGGACAGTCACTTACTTCCATTTGGGCTGTGAAGTCTTTGGGTATTGATCCCACTACGGGTAAGGAAATATTCCTGAATCGTGATGGTAGCGTGTCCGATACTTGGAATGCCACTCAGGAAGTGGTTGTTGGTAATACAGAACCTAAATTCAACGGTTCTGTTGGGTTTAATCTTGCCTATAAAGCATGGAGCTTGTTTGCGGCTTTCCAATACGAATGGGGCGGACAGGAGTATAACCAGACTTTGGTGGATCGGGTAGAAAACGCCAGAATACAATATCAAAATGTAGACTTGCGTGTGTTGACCGACAGATGGAAACAACCGGGAGATATTGCTCAGTTTAAAGATATTAAAAACGCTGATAATGTCACCATGCCGACTTCACGCTTCGTTCAGGACAAGGCTTATCTGCGCTTGAGTGCATTGACTTTGAGCTATGATTTTAATCGGGAGTGGATAAAGAAATATTTGGGGATGAATATGCTCCGATTGGAAGCAAGTACACGCGATTTTATTAACTGGAATTCTATCCGTCAGGAGCGAGGCTTAAGCTATCCGAAGTCATGGACGGTCGATTTCTCTATTAAAGCACAATTCTAAGTATACCATTATGATACAAAAAATATATACTACGTTTATTTCTTTTGCATTTGCAGCCTTGACACTTTCTTCGTGCTCAGATTGGCTCGATCTTTATCCTTCCGACGAGATAAAGGAGGAATATTTGTTCTCTTCCGGTGATGGTTTCCGTACAGCGACGAATGGTATTTACCGGAAAATGGCTACTTTCGATTTGTATGGCAGTAATCTTACTTGGGGAATTTTAGATGCCTGGGCTCAGTCGTATTATATAGATCAATTTCCGAGCATAGGTGGTGGAACAGCAATGAGAAAGATAGCAAGTCTTGAGTTTAAAAATACCGAATTAGTTCCTGTTACTGATGCTATGTGGAATGCTGCTTGGAATGTGGTTGCCAATTGTAATGAATTAGCTCAGCAAGCAGCCAAAGCCGATCCCAGCATCTTTTACGGGCTTGACGGTGAACGTCAGATGATTTTGGGAGAAGCTATTGGATTGCGTGCATTTATACAATTTGATTTACTTCGTATTTATGCTCCGTCTCCTTCTTCTGTTGGTTTCAAAGAGGATAAACGTACTTTTATTCCTTATGTCAATACTTATCCTAGCTATCTTAATGATCATCAAACGGTTAGCTATTGTTTGGAGCAGATTATTACTGATTTGAAGGAAGCACAACGAATTCTGAAAGATGTAGATGAAGATTCTGATATGCGTGCAAACTATAGATTTCATATTGCAGCAGTTTCAGAAAAACTGTTTGCTGGAAGTAGAGGCTATCGTCTGAATTATTATGCGGTAACGGCAGAACTGGCTCGTGTTTATTTGTATGCGGGAAAAAATGCGGAAGCTTATGCGGAAGCCAAGAAAATCATTGATGAAGAAAGTAAAACTGGTTATTTTAAAGCATCAACCAATTCAACCGGTTTCAGGAATGGAAATATGAAGATGTATAATGATATTATTTTTGGGCTTTATTCCCCCAAGGAATTAGTGGAATGGGATCAGGAAATAAATCATGCTACCGATGGTGACAGTCAAGAATCTTATTTGTGCCTTGATAGTGATGTTGCGAAAGATTTGTATGGGGATGAAATAGACAGTGACTGGCGGTTTAATTATCAATTGGAAGAGAAATATTATGGGTATTATTATCGTACGTTGAAATATTACAAGCAGACAGAAAATAAGAGTGAGGGAAAAATAAGTAACAGGACGCTCCCTATGATACGTATGTCTGAGGTATATTATATTGCTGCTGAGGCGATTTTTGATACTAATCCCAAAGAAGCGCAAGGTTATTTGGAATTAGTGAAGAAGGGGAGAGGAATATCAAAGAAGTTCGATAATGTGACAAACAAATCAGAGTTTATAAATTTGTTGGTAAACGATGCCCGTCGTGAGTTTTTGGGTGAAGGGCAGATATTTTATATGTATAAACGCTTGAATCGGTTGATGCCGGCCAGCTCTTTTTATGATAGCGATGTTTTGCCGACTGATGAAAATATGGTGTTGCCGAAACCTGATTCGGAATCAAATATTTAAAAGTAAAGGAATATTTTCAGAACAACTATTTAATAGAAACGAAAATGAAGATAAAATATACTATATGGGGAGTGTTGGCTGGCACCGCAGGTTTGATACTCACTTCATGTGAGGAGAAGGGATTGTTGGTCAGCAGTAACGATACAGCCTATTTGAGATTTGCTAACGATATGACAAAAGATACCACTACCGTATCTTTTAAAATGTATAATGAAGGTGAGGATGCTGAGATACCGATAGAGGTTTCTGTTTACGGGCAGATGCAGAATGAAGATTTACATTTTAATGTAAGTGCAGATGCCGAACGTACTACCTTGCCGGCTAATTTGTATGTATTGCCTGCAGATTGTAAGATAAGAAAGGGATTGCTTACGGATACTATTTATGTGACACTGAAGAATGATCCGATATTGAAGACAGAAACGAAGGTATTGGCATTGCAGGTCGTAGAAGCAAATGCTGTGAAACAGGGTGATTATTTGTATTCGCGTGCTCTCATTTCTGTCACCGATCGTTTGTTTAAGCCCGACTGGTGGTTGGTGAACGATGCTGGGACGGAAGAAAACCCGGGAAATTCGGTCGATTGGTTTTATTTGGGTGAATACTCGGAAAAGAAGTATCAGATGTTTTTGGACGAGTTGAAAAAAGATGATATGGTGTTCGACGGAAAGAATAAGCAAGTATTGCGTAAATATTCGTTGAGACTGAAGAATACCCTGAAGCAGATGAACGAAGGAAAAAATAAGGAAGATTGGGTGAAAGATGAGCATGGAAATGTGATTACTGTGGAAGTGGCAGGATAATTATAAAATTGCAAAGTATGAGAAAATTAGGAATATATGTAGTGATGGCTATTTTTGCCGGAGTCGTGTCAGGTTGTTTGGATGACGACAACAATTATAACTACAAGCAGATAAATTGGCTACAAGGTGGTGATCTCAATTTTGAGAATATCAATTCTGAATATAACTTGATAGAGGGAGATGAATTGGTATTGGCACCTACATTCAAATTTACGATTGATAGTATAACGCCTGATGTCAGCTATGAATGGTATATAAACAAGCAGTTACAGGCAAATGAAACTAGTGCCACTTATACATTTAAGGCCGACAAGAGTGGTCAGTATCAAGTGACATTTGCAGTGAGAGACAATAAGTCGGGGGTTCAGTTCGGAAAGTCCACAATTATTAATGTGATGTCTATGTATCAACGTGGATGGACAATTTTGTCAGATGAAAACGGACGTTCCGTACTTCATTTTATCGTACCTACAACGCAACATTATCAGGTAACGTATAATGGAGAAACCTTTACTCGCGATTCGTTGGTTTATCATATAGTGAAGCGTAACGTTGTCCCCAATTTAGGTTCAAATCCTAAAGGATTGATGAATAATATTGGTTATATAGATTATAATCATATGTATGGAATCAGCACATATGACGAACTGGTGGTGAAGCAAGATCGCTGGGTGGAACTTAATGGTAATACATTGGAACGCGAAGTGTACACAGATGAGGAATTTCGTGGGGATATTCCTGCTGATTTCTCTCCGGTAGAAGCAGCTATGACTTATTCGTGTAAAGCATTATTGGATAAGAACGGATTGATTTATTGGGAACAGAAAGCGGATGCGGCGGATTTTCATGCGGGCACCTATTTGTCCATAGGATTAAATAACCAAACCCGATTCAGTCGTTTGTTCCAGGCTTATAAATTCAATAGCTATAATACGAATATGATCCTTGCATTGACGAAAGAGGATAATTCATTGGTAGGCATCCTGGATATGGGTAATGTAGGTGAGAGTTCAGCTATTACTGAGATGTCTAGTTCTTCAAGTGGTAATGTGTATAATATCACTGATCCGAGTGATGAAGATCATTTTTCAAATATAGAGAAGACGGTGGTAGATGCATTACCTGCTCCGTACGATGATAGAAATGATTTTACGGTAGCTGATCCATTTTGGACGGTTTTGTTGAAAGATGAGGCTACTTCAGCGTATGAATTACGTTACTTCGGGCTGGAGGCTTATAGTAGATCTGTTAGCTGTATGGAGGGCTGGTATTATGAGGCTTCTTTGGGCGTTATCAATGATTATCGTGGTATGGCTAACTTTGGAAACAAACGTTATGTGGTGATTGCCGACGGAAATCAGCTTTATTATTATCAATACGGTTGGGATGCTTATGGAGATGTGGAATATAGAGGTGAATTAATGCCGTTGGGGGAACCGTTACCTGCGGCTGTTAAGACATTGTCGGGTATGGATGTAACTACTAACTTGTATAAACAAAAGTACCCTTACGATGGGCAGTTAGGAGTTGCTCTGGAAGACGGAAGTTTCTTTATATATAGTGTTGTTGAAGAAAAATCGGAGAATGGGACGTGTACGTCGGTCTCTCTTAAACAACAATTTCCGAATGAAACCACTTCGGAAGAAAACAAGAAGTTTGATAAAATTGTAGATGTCCTTTATAAACTGGGAAGTGGTGATGATTATATGTCATTTGCGTTCTAGAAGAGCTTTAAAAGCGTTTTTTTGATAATAAATAACCATTATGGTATTAAAACAACTTTTTATTGCCGGCAGCTTGTCTTTTACTCTTGCATTGCAAGGATGGGGACAAGCTCCTGCCGAGCATGATACGGTACAAGCCAATTATGAGTTGGCGGAGAAGTTCCATAAATTTACATTAGGGGGAAAACTGTCTAATAATAGTATGTCCCTTTATCCGCATGAAATCAATGATACGGATAATTTCTGGTTTGATTTTACGACTTCGGCAGGTAAACACTACTATTATGTCAACCCCAAGGAGGGAAAGAAGGAGTTGCTCTTCGATAACGAGGAAATGGCTATGCTGCTTTCCGGTTTAACTCATGAGGTTGTGAATCCGGTAAGGTTGGATTTGTCAGAATTAAAGTTCGCAAAAGATCAAAAGTCATTTGTATTCAGTTACAGGTCGAAAAAGTATGATTACAATCGAATTACCCGCAAATTGAAAGAGGTGGAGGAGAAAAAGGCAGATGACAGAGATGCCGAGCCGATATATTCATGGATGAATTTTTCTCCGGATAAGAAGTACATACTGTATGCGAAAGACCATAACTTGTATGTGAAGGGCAACAAGGCATTGGGAGTAGATACTACGGAAGTGCAATTGACTACGGACGGAGTCCCTGATTTTTCGTATGCTCGTGAGGAGGATGCGGGGGAGAATGGTGAAGTTCCTTCTAATGCTCGTTGGTGTCCTGATAGCCGGCATGCATATATTGTGCTTGATGATAATCGGAAATTGCGTGACTTTTGGGTGATTAATTCGATTTCGGACAAGCCGGAGTTGAAGAAATATAAGTATGAATTTCCGGGAGATAAATATGTAACCCAGAATGAACTTGTAATCATTGATATTGTAGAACGGACTGCGAGAAAAGCGAAGATACAAAAGTGGAATGACCAGTATGTGATGCCTTTTAGTGTAACGTCGGATAGCAAGTATGTCTTTTTTGAACGTACCAAACGTACATGGGATGAGGTAGACGTGTGTTCGGTCAATACCTCTACCTTGGAGGTCAAAGAACTGATTCATGAGGTGGATAAGCCTTATCGTGATCCGCATGCGCGTAGTGTGGAAGTGCTGAATGATGGAAAAGATATTCTATTTCGTTCCGAACGTACAGGGTGGGGACACTATTATCATTACGACGGTCAAGGGAACCTGAAAAATGCGATATCTTCAGGACCGTGGGTAAGCGGACATATTGCCGCTATTGATACGCTGCAACGTACGGTTTATTTTTATGGATATGGAGATGACCCGAAGATCAATCCGTTTTACTATCGTTTGTATAAGTCCAATATGGATCGTGAGGGAGCAACTCTACTCACTAAAGAAGACGGGCAGCACCGGGTAATCTTTTTGAAGTCTAAGCGCTACTTTATTGATACATTCTCAAGAGTCGATATGGAGCCGAAGATATTATTGAAGGACAATACCGGCAAGGTGATTATGGAGTTGGCAAAGCCTGATTTAAGTCAGGTATATGCCGCCGGTTGGAAGAAGCCGGAAAATTTTGTGGTGAAAGCTGCTGATAATGTTACGGATTTGTATGGAGTGATGTGGAAGCCGTCTAATTTTGATCCGGAAAAGAAATATCCGATTATTTCGGTTGTTTATCCGGGACCATACTTCGGGTTCGTTCCTACTAACTTTACGTTGGATGATAGCTATTGTACCCGTATGGCACAGCTTGGCTTTATTGTAATCACTGCAGGCCATAGGGGAGATACTCCGATGCGTGGAAAGGCATATCACCGTTACGGTTACGGCAATATGCGTGATTATCCGTTGGAAGATGATAAGTATGCTATTGAGCAGTTGGCTCAGCGCCACTCGTTTATTGACGGTAAGAAAGTTGGTATCTACGGACATTCCGGTGGCGGATTTATGGCTGCGGCTGCTATCTGCACTTATCCGGACTTTTATAAGGCTGCCGTTTCTTGTTCCGGAAACCATGATAATAGTATCTATAACCGTGGTTGGGGAGAATGTTACAATGGTGTAAGAGAAGTAGAGAAGGTGGTGAAAGACAGTCTGGGTAACGAAACCAAAGAATATGAATACAAGTTTAGAGTAAAGTCGAATGCAGAGATAGCCAAGAATCTGAAAGGACATTTGATGCTTGTAACCGGAGATATGGATAAGAACGTGAATCCTGCACATACATACCGTATGGCTCAGGCTTTGATTGAGGCCGGTAAGGATTTCGATATGCTTGTCATTCCCGGAGCCGGTCATGGATATGGCTCTGCCGATGAGTATTTTGAGAAGAAAATGTACCGTTTCTTTGCCAAACATTTGCTAGGTGATACCCGTGCAGACTATTGGGGAGATATTAACCGTAGTAAATAAGACAATAGATAAGATTTTATGAAAAACTCTCTCTTTAGATATTTGTGCCTGGCGGTTCGGCTATTATTCCACA
>ENA-OOVY01000066-OOVY01000066.1-human-gut-metagenome-genome-assembly--contig:-NODE-66-length-21587-cov-2.462049_pt1 | contig 21587 bp, 18 predicted proteins | sample MGYA00241400_ERZ501307 | MGnify/ENA primary metagenome ERZ501307 (study PRJEB25962, sample SAMEA2042364) | human gut metagenome | biome: human gut; feature: human-associated habitat; material: faeces... | reverse complement strand
GGAGATTGTATTTATGGATATTACACAGGCGAAGAAACTAAATAAGATACTGGAATCAGAGGGAGCAGCAAATGTTGAGTTTCTTAGATCAATATTAAAAATACCGAGTGTTACTGGAAATGAGGGGCCGGTTCAGCAATACATTGCGCAGGAACTGCATGATATGAATCTGACTGTGGATGTATTTGATCCGGATATTGAGGAGCTGAAACAGCATCCCGCATATGTTGCGACAGAAGCTGATAGTTATGAGGGACGTCCCAATGTGGTTGGGATATGGAAAGGAACCGGAGGAGGAAAATCCTTGCTGCTGAACGGACATGTAGATGTGATTCCGGAGGGCGCAGCAGAAAACTGGGAGTATGGTTGTTGGTCGGCGGATATTGCAGATGGCAAGATTTATGCCAGGGGTGCGGCGGATATGAAGTCCGGCGTTGCGGCGATGACGATGGCAGTCCGTTGTATTCAAAGGGCTGGCTTGCGGCTCAAGGGCGATGTTTTGCTGGAATATGTCATGGATGAGGAGCTTTCTGGCAATGGAACACTGGCATGCGTAACAAGAGGATACTCGGCAGATGCGGGCATTTGCTGCGAAACCTCCAGCATGTGCGTTCAACCGGGTTCCATTGGCCGCATATGGTTCACGATCCATGTTAGGGGAAAGACTGCAGGAATCCAACAGCATTATGAGGGTGTAAATGCTATTGATCTGGGATATCTGGTTAACAAAGCGGTCGCTGCATTTGAAGAAAAAAGAACGGCGTCTATCCAGCATCCTTTATATCCTGATATCCGGTCTTCCATTCCATGCATGATTGGACAATTTGAAAGTGGGTCCTATGCCAGCGCTTTTCCGGATAGTTGCGTGATGAAGGGATCACTGGCAACCGTGCCGGGAGAGGACTCCGAAAAGGTGAAGCTGGAATTTACGGAGTTTGTGATTCAAACGGTACAAAAGCAGGAACCGTGGTTTATAGAACATCCGCCGGAAGTTTGTTTCGAGGGATATTTTGCGGAACCGGCTGCTATCCCGGAAAATGCGGCCATTGTTCAGACACTTTGCAGGGAATACCGCCATGTATTGGGAAAGGAGCCGAAGATTTCCGGCCGCACTGGTGCTGCGGATATTCGCCATTTGATAACCTATGGGCACACACCAACGGTGATTTTTGGTCCGGGAATGACAGAGCAGATGCACGCCAACAACGAATGGGTGCGGGTTAGAGATTATCTTGACGCAATAGATGTGTTGGCACATACCATTGTGGATTGGTGCGAAATTTCAGAATGATAAAATGGGAGGCCGATATGAAAGCAATTATTGAGGAGTTAAATGGACGCTTTGCAAAATTGGATATGACGAAGGAAAGCAATCGTCATGTGATTACATCACGGCAAGGTGTTTATGTAGATACCACAGAAAAAAAGCATGTACTGAATATGTGTGCTAATAACTACTTAGGCCTTGCCGGATCGGATGAACTGGAAAAAGCAGGAGCGGAGGGCCTTCAAAAGTGGGGATATGGTGTTGCGGCTGGCCGCAATCTGTGTGGTACGCAGGCAATCCATAAGGAATTGGAAGGAAAGCTCAGCGCATTTCTTGGCATGGAGGACACAATGTTGTTTCTATCTGCCTTTGATGCCAATGAGGGAATTTTCAGCGGACTGCTGGGGGCGAAGGATGCCATCATTAGTGATGAGCTTAATCACGCCAGTATTATTGACGGCGTCCGCTTGAGCAAGGCAAAAAGATTGCTCTATAAAAATAATAACATGGAAGATCTTCGGGCACAGCTGGAAACAGTTCGGGATTGTCCGATAAAGCTTATTGTGACAGACGGTGTATTTTCCATGGAGGGTACTTATGCCAATCTGCCGGCAATTTGTGAACTTGCAGAAGAGTATAATGCCTTAGTCATGGTGGATGATGCCCACGCAACAGGATTCGTAGGACCTACGGGACGCGGCACTCATGAGTATAATAATGTAATGGGGCGGGTGGATATAATTACCGGAACGCTTGGCAAGGCACTGGGCGGTGCTTGCGGTGGTTTTATCAGTTCTTCCGAGGGGATTATTGACCTGCTCCGCAAGGGGGCACGCCCCTATACATTTTCCAACTCGCTGCCTCCTGTGATTTGTGCCGGAACGATTTATGTTTTGGACCAGCTTATGAATTCTGCGGCTTTGGTGGACAAACTGCGTGAAAATACTGTGTATTATAAGGAGCAGCTGAGAAAAAATGGATTCGAGGTCAATGCGGCCCTGCATCCCATTGTGCCGGTTCTCTTTTATGATGAGGATGACACGCGTGCTGCATCCCGCATGATGTGGGAACGAGGCGTATATATGTCACCCACGGTATATCCGGTGGTTGCGAAGGGAAAGGCGCGGCTCCGCACACAGGTAACAGCTGCACACACAAAGGAAGATATTGACTATGCAGTACAGTGTTTTGTGGAGGTTAGAGAGGAATTGGCCAGGAAAAAGGAGGAAAAGAAATGATTGTAGACCTGCATTGCGATACCCTGATGGAGTGCTATTTGGGCGGAAAATCGCTGTTGAATGGCAATATGCAGCTGAATCTGGAGAAACTCCAAAAAGGTGGCGTGATGGCGCAGTGCTTTGCGGTTTATATTCCTACCAACGAACTGGCTGTTGAATGCAAGGTAACACAAGAACCGTTCGATTATTACCGCTCATGCGTAGAAGTGTATCATCGCGAACTTGCAAAAAATAGTAGCACCCTCCAAGAGGCCCGAACTGCCGCGGACGTTTTAAAAAACTGGAAAGATGGGAAAATTTCTTCCATTTTGACCATAGAGGACGGCGTGCTTCTGGGTAATCGTCTGGAGCGATTGGACGAGCTATATGATGATGGCGTTCGAATGATAGCGCTGACGCATGATTACGAAAACTGCATCGGATTTCCTCATTCAGACGATCCGGAGAAGATGGCGAAAGGTCTAAAGCCCTTTGGCATTGAGGTGGTGCGCAGAATGAACGAACTGGGAATGATCGTAGATGTGTCACATTTGTCCGAAGGCGGTTTTTATGATGTTGCAAAGTACACAAGCAAGCCTTTTGTTGCATCGCACTCCTGCGCACGGGCACTTTGCAGCCGTTCACGAAACCTTTGGGATGATATGCTGCGGGCACTGGGTGATAAAGGCGGCGTTTGCGGTGTGAACTTTTGTCCCGGATTTTTAAAAGATCAGTCTACATTCTCAAAAATAGAGTATGTGGTACAGCATATGCAGCACATTCGCAATGTAGCCGGAATTGATGCCATTGCTTTCGGCTCTGACTACGATGGAAATGAGGGCGTAAAGGAGTGGGGAGATGCAGATGGACTGCCCCGCATTGTGGATGCCATGCAGAAGGCCTTCACAGATGATGAGATCGACAAAATCTGCTGGAAGAATGCTCTGCGGGTGTTGAAAGATGCGACGGGAGATTGAGTGGAGGAAATGCTATGCATATTACACCGGAGGAATTTATACAAAGATGCTCTGCTTTTGGAACAGAGCCATATGGCTGGGAAACGCGAAAGCCATATCTGTCTTTAGTGTTTCCTATGGAAGAATATGAGCTCCGCCTGGAAAAGGTTCGCAAAGCAATGGAAGCTGAAGGCTTGGACTATATGCTGTTTTTCGGCTCCGGAGCAAACAAGGGAAGCATAGAGTGGCTAACGGGTTTCCCAGCCTCGGAGGGAGATGCTATTGCCATTGTTCCGAAAAAGGGCGATGTAATGCTGACATCCAACGGTATTTACCATTGTTCTCCGATGCATTCTCTGATTCATCGCACATGGGTGAAAGATTTTCGTCCTGCTCATATGCCGGGAGCTTTCAGGCCTGCTGTAAAATTGATGGACTATGTGCAGGACTATATTCGCGAGCATAATGTCCAACATGTTCGTATCGGCATAGAAAACGGTGACATAATGTCCCATGCTATGTGGGAGGAGCTGCAACATGTGCTTCGGGAAAACGAGTTGGCAGAAGCAGATATCGGTCTTCGTATTCGGGCCATTAAGAGTCCCCGGGAAATCGCTTGGATAGAGCAGGCATGCAGAGTAAGCGACAAGGGATTGATGACTGCAATTGTGGCTGCTCGGCCTGGTATGCGGGAATGTGATTTGGCGGCACTGATCTATGCGGCTATGGCGGACGGAAGCGACTATTTCTTCCACATGATGATTAGCAGTGGAGAAGCTTGTGGACTAAAACATGACTACCCATCTTCTCGCCGAATGGAAGACGGTGACATGATTTATGTGGATCTGGGTATCAGCGCATATGGATATATTACAGATACCTCACGGACCTGGTGTGTTGGACACACGGGAGAATTTGAGCACAGACTACTTGACTGCGGCCTGGAGATGTATCAAGCGGTAGTAGAGAAGGCAAAACCCGGCATTACGCCCCACCAGTTGCAGCAGGCGGCTTTTGCGGTGGCAGGTAAACACAATCTACAGGAGTATTTCTGGCCAATATTAGGCCATGGCATTGGGACAGAAATATCTGAGATGCCACATCTGGGATGGGGGAACCAAACACCACTGCAAGCAGGCAATGTGTTCGCTCTGGAACCCATGGTTACAAAACTCGGAGTAGGCTGCGCTGTGATTGAAGATGTGATATTGATCACTGAAAATGGTTGCAGAGCACTGACAGATGCGCCAAGAAAATTGTGGTGAATTATAGGAGGTGGAGTTATAACGATGAGAAAAGTCCTTTATTGCGGGAAACTACTGGATGCACAGAAACAGAAAGTGCTTCCAAATATGGTAGTTGTTGTAGAGCAAAAGCACATTACGCATGTACTGCCACAGGTAGAATTTCATAAGGAACCGGAAGATGAGATCATCGATCTGAATGACGCATTTGTGCTTCCAGGGCTTATCGATATGCATGTGCATATTCATTGCGACGGCGATGCCGGCAATGCTGACTATTTCCTGATAGATTCTGCTGCAACACATACACTGAAGGCGCTACAATATGTGCAGCAGGATTTGTTGGGAGGATTTACAACGCTGCGGAATGAATACTCTCCGTTTTGGCTGGATGTTGCCATTCGTGATCACATCAATGCCGGCAACGCATGGGGACCCAGACTGTTTGTTTGCGGACCTGGCATCACGGCTACAGGTGGACATGCAGATCTGAACCTGCCGCCTCATGTGCGGTGCGTAGAGGGTGGCGGCGAGGTTGTAAATTGTCCGGCCGATGCGCGCAGAGCTGCCAGAAATATGATTAAGTATGGCGTGAACCATTTGAAAATGAGTGCTACAGGTGGAATCACATCCATCGGAGATGATCCGGGCAGCCAGGAGCTGACCTATGAAGAAATGCGGGCCTACTGCGAAATCGCTGAATTTGTCGGAATTCCGGTTTCTGCCCATACACATGGCTCTAAAGGAATTCAGGCAGCTTTACGCGCCGGTGCGACTTTTATTGAGCATGCAACAATGGCAGACGAAGAAACACTTCAGATGATGGCGGATGCGGGCGTGTACTATTGCCCAACATTGCTGCCGTATCGTCTGATTGGAGAGCTGCCGCTTCCGCCGGAAACCAAGGCAAAGTATGACCGCTGCGGCGGTGCGGAGCATCATAGAGCTGTGGTTGCCAGAGCAAAGGAACTGGGAATTAAAATGATTTTCGGGACGGATCGTGGATGCCCGGATATATATCCCGGTACACAAGGACGGGAGTTCTGTGACCTGGTACAGGCAGGGTTGACCCCTATGGAGGCCATTATGACAGCAACGGTGACTGCAGCACAGGCACTGAGAAAATCAGAGGAGCTTGGTTCGGTGGATGCGGGGAAGTTTGCAGATATCGTGGCCTGCAAGGGAGATCCTACGGAGGATATAAATAATATACTGGAAATTTCCTTTGTAATGAAGGATGGCATTGTTTATAAGGAGAATGGCAAGGCTAAAACCCTTTAAACAGGAGGAATATATGCATAAAATAGGTGTTTTGGCTGGATCGCCTACCGATACGATGATGGGTGTGGCCTTTCTTGCGCAAAAGGGAATTCGCGCATTGCCGTATGCGGTATCTGCCAGCATTGCAGAACAGCAAAAATATTTGGCTGAAACAGAGCCGGTTCGCCAGCAGATTGTAGAAGATATACTTATTTCGGCAAAGGCAGACGGCGTTACAGGGATCATGGTTTATTGTAATGTTCTCAGCACATCTGTTGATATTCAGACTTTACGGCAGAAAACAGAGCTTGATATTGTAACTCCTATGGATGTATACCAGAGTCTGGCAAAAATCTATGAAAATGTTGGCATTCTTACCGCCAGTGGTTCGGCACTGGGCGAAATTGAAAAAACCATGCGTCGGGCAAATCCGCAGATTAAATGCTGGGGCATTTCGACACTGGATGTGGTGTATGCAACGGAACGGGGGGAGGATCCAATAGAGATTGTGCGGAGTATGGGCTTGAATGAATTGCTGGCGATTATGACAGACATTTGGAAGACTCAAGCGATTATCCTGGGATGCACAAATTTTCCATATTTTTCGAAGGAACTGAAAATTAACGGATCGTGCAAAATCATTGATCCTTCGGAGGAAATGCTGGAAAGTTTGATAGCATCGAGTTCAATATAACTGAGGCGCAAAATCAAAAATATAAAATTTAAACGAAAGAGAGGATCCCCGCATGAGTAAAATGAAAAGATGGAGCGCACTGCTGCTGGCGGTGCTGATGATGGTGAGCATTTTGGCAGGTTGCGGCTCAAAGAACGGCTCCGGTGAAAAGGACACATTTATTGTGGCAATGCGTACTGATTTTGTGACATTTGACCCGGCAAAAGCTACGGCAACGCTGAACCAAGCGGGATTGCGTGTCATGTATGACCCTCTGGTGGACATTGATCAAGATGGAAGTGTCATCCCGGCGGTAGCGGAGTCCTGGGAGGTAGTGGATAATGGCGCAGCCTATGTGTTCAATATTCGCCAGGGTATTAAATTTCACAACGGAGATCCGCTTACGGCAGAGGATGTGGCATTCGAGATTCAGAGAGAAAGCGACGCTGCTGCCCGTGCAACTATCAATGTAGATAGCGTAGAGATCCTTGGTGACTATCAGGTTAAGGTGACTATGAAGGAACCGGATTCCCTGCTGCTCAAGGAGCTCGCAATGCTTTTGATTCCTTCCAAGAAGGCGGTAGAAGCAGCGGGTGACAGCTATAACGAGGCACCTGTTGGTTCTGGCCCTTATAGTTTTGTATCCTATTCTCCCAGTGATATGACAACTTTTACCCGGTTTGACGAATACTGGGGGGATGCAGCTAAGATTAAGAATATCACTTTCCGCTATATTCCTGATAATACCACTCGTGCACTGAGCCTGGAAACGGGAGAGGTGGATTACATTGTCCCTATGTCTGCAGAAGACTATGAAACCATCAAATCCAATTCTGACTGTGTCGCTGTTGCAGATGGCGGAGGTATGCAGTATTATCTGGGCTTCAATCTTAGCAATGAGTACCTTTCCAATAAACTGGTACGCCAGGCAATTTCTTATGCTGTGGATCGCAGCAGCATCGCTTCCGGCGCATTTGAAAGCACGGCAACTCCTGCCTACCTTCCGGTAGCTTCCAATGAGTTTGGGTATACTACAGAGATTTCCTACCCTGAATTTAATATTGAAAAAGCCAAAGAACTCATGAAACAAGCTGGGATGGAAAATGGATTTAGCTGCAATATCGTCACAACAGCCGGTGTTTCTGCAAAGGCATGCGAGATTCTGCAGGCGGCATTGAAGCAGATCAATATTGATCTATCCATTCAGCAACTGGAATTTTCGGCTTATCTGGATGCGTGGATAACTGGGAACTTTGATATTATGATGGACGGCTGGACCAACAATCTGCTGGATGCTCATGACTTCTTCTACAATGTGCTGACCACAACGTCTGATAATAATGTATATGGCTACTCCAATGAAAAGGTAGATACTCTGGTACAGGAGGCTGTTACGGCAGGGACCGACGAGGAGCGTCAGGCTTACTATAATGAACTGTATAACATTATCATTGATGAGTGCCCGATTGTACCGGTTGTATTCAGCGGCGTTGTTTATGGGTATCGCTCTAATGTGAAGGACCTGTATGAGAACGCTATGTTCTGGGTTAACTACGCTGACATTTCGTTTGCATCCTGAGTATAAAACGCAGGTGCGGATGCGAATCGAAAGGTTCGCATCCGCTTTACCAGACATCCTTCCGAGGATGAGCGGAGGAAAAATATGGTTAAATTTATAGTAAAACGCCTGCTGGCACTGATCCCGGTGCTGCTGGGGATAAATCTGGTGGTGTTTTCCATCATGTCTTTGTCGGGTGATCCTGCCCTGGTTGTGTTGGGACAAAGCTCCACAGAAGAAGCGCGGGAAATCTGGCGGAATGAGCATGGCTTAGATGAGCCATTTATCGTGCAATATGCAGATAATCTAAAGGGGATTGTTACAGGAAATCTGGGGCGATCCTATGTATCCAATCGTGATGTTATGGGCGAGTTTGCCAGTCGATTGCCGGTAACACTGATTGTGGCGCTGGGGTCGTTAATTGTTTCGGCACTTATAATTGGCGTTCCATTTGGCATATTGAGCGCAATCAAGCAGTATTCTGCGCTGGACTATGCCTGTACATTTCTGGCACTGCTGTTCTTCGCAATGCCTACATTTGCTCTGGGGCTACTGCTGATGCTATGCTTTTCGGTGAATTTAAAAATTTTCCCGGTGAGTGGCATTGTGGATCCTGCGGGGTATGTTTTGCCAATTCTTACCAATGGTATTCTCAGCAGTACCTCCATTTTGCGCATGACACGTTCGAGCATGCTGGAGGTTACGCGCCAGGATTATGTACGCACAATTCGAGCCAAGGGTGCACCGGAGTCTTATGTAGTATTAAAGCATCAGCTGAAGAATGCCATGCCCTCTATTCTTACAGTAATTGGCATTAGCTTTGGTATTTCCTTGGGCGGTGTTGTGGTAATCGAGTCTGTGTTCTCCCTTCCTGGCGTCAGTTCGCTGCTGCTTGAGGGCGTAAACAGCTTGGATCGTCCCACGGTTACAGCCTGCGCAACCCTGCTGGCATTTGCTTTCTGCCTTGTCAATTTGATAGTAGACATTCTATACGCAGTGGTGGATCCCAGACTACGCGAGCAGCTTTAATTTTGCAGGAAAGGAGAACGAGCTTTTATGATAAAAATAAAAAAAGGCGGGTTCTTTTACCGCTTTGCCAAAAACAAACTAGCTCTTGTAGCACTGTGTGTAATGCTTGCTATTCTTGCTATTACGATTGTCAGCAATATTGTACTGGATTTCAAAACAGATATTGTGGCACAGAATGTTGAAAATCGATTTCAACCCCCGTCCTCTGCACATTGGCTGGGGACAGATGAATATGGTCGGGATATACTCAAGCGTATTCTCTACGGTGGCAAATACTCTATTTCTATTGGTGTGGCATCTGTAGCGGTGTCGCTGGCAGCGGGTATATTGATCGGTGCCTTTTCTGGCTTCTGCGGCGGGGGGGGGGGGGGTAGACAATATCATCATGCGTATTATGGATGTGTTCCTTTCAATGCCTTTGATCCTGATGGCAATGGTTATTGTAGCAGCACTGGGACCGGGGCTCACCAATGTGGTGTGGGCACTGGCAATATCAACACTGCCACAATACGCTCGCCAGGTGCGAGTGGCAATTCTTACGATTCGGGGTGAGGATTACATAGAGGCTGCCCGTGCGGTTGGTACATCCAATTTCCATCTGATCTGGCATCATATGCTGCCGAATGTAATCGGACCGATTATTGTCCAGGCGACGCTCTCGGTTGCTTCCATTATTATGATGGCATCCTCTCTCAGCTATCTGGGGCTGGGAATTAGCGCACCGCTGCCGGAATGGGGCGCTATGCTGAGCAATGCGAAGAGCTTTATCCGGACGAATCCGATGGTGGCAATGTATCCATGTATAGCAATTGTGCTGACAGTGCTGTGTATCAACCTGATTGGCGATGGCATTCGTGACGCTATTGACCCAAGACTAAGAGATTGATAGGTGAATAAAATGACAGAAGAATTATTGAAAGTAGAGGACCTGTCGGTACAGTATCAAGGGCTTCATACGGCCAATGCGGTCAACCATATCAGCTTTTCCATCATGCCCCATGAAACGATTGGCCTTGTCGGAGAAACCGGCGCCGGAAAAACCACAACAGCGCTGAGCATCCTGAGACTGTTGCCTCAGAGGACAGGGAAAATCACCTCCGGGCATATTTATTATCGCGGAAAAGATTTGCTGCAGCTCTCTGAAAAGGAGATGCGAGCTATTCGAGGTTCTGAGATTTCTATGATCTTCCAAGATCCCATGACAAGCCTGAACCCTGTTTTGACCGTGGGAAAGCAAATCGAAGAGTCGTTTATATTTCACAATGAGGCAGGCTTGACCAAGGAAGAAATTGATGGCAAAGTGGATGACCTGCTGCGTCTTGTCGGTATTGAACCCAGTCGAAGGGACGACTACCCCCACCAGTTTTCCGGCGGAATGAAGCAACGCGTAGTGATTGCCATGGCACTGGCGTGTCAGCCTCAACTGCTGATTGCCGATGAGCCTACCACGGCCTTGGATGTGACTATTCAGGCTCAGGTAATAAACATGATGATGGAGCTCCAGAAAAAAAATCAAACAGCGACCATTCTCATTACTCACGATTTGGGTGTTGTAGCAAAAATGTGCTCGAAAGTGGCTGTGATTTATGCCGGTGAAATCGTAGAAATGGGTGGGATCCGGGACATTTTAAGCGGGGATTGGCATCATCCTTATTTGACAGGATTGCTTGGTTCCATACCGTCTATTCGCAAGAAAATTGAGCGTCTAAAGCCTGTGGATGGGCTTATGCCGGATCCGTCTAATTTGCCCGCTGGATGTAAATTCCACCCGAGATGCGCCCAGTGTACTGAGCGTTGTCGTACGGAGGAGCCTCCTGTGTATATGCAGGGGGATCACATGGTGAAGTGCTTTGCTGCGGAGGTGGATCATGGCTGAGATCATTCTTGAAACTAAAAATCTGAAAAAGTATTTTCAGACCAAAAAGGGCCTGCTTCACGCTGTGGATGATATTAGCTTTCAGCTGGAACGAGGAAAGACTTTGGGTGTTGTCGGTGAATCCGGTTGCGGCAAGTCGACCTTGGGTCGGGTAATTTTGCGGTTGGTAGACGGTGCAGAGGGAGAAGTCCTGTTTGAGGGAGAAAATGTATTTCAACTGAACAAACATCAGATGAAAGCGCACCGGAAGGATATGCAGATTATCTTTCAGGATCCCTATGCCAGTTTAAACCCGCGTATGAGTGTGTTTGACCTAATCGCACATCCCTTACGCGAGAATCACATGTGTTCAAGTAGGGATGAGCTTCGCAAACGGGTGTTGGAATTGATGGATATGGTAGGGCTGAGCCAGCGCTATACGGAGGTGTTTCCGCATCAATTAGATGGCGGTCGCCGTCAGCGTATTGGCGTGGCACGTGCTCTGGCATTAAATCCTAAGTTCATCGTTTGTGATGAACCGGTTTCTGCACTGGATGTGTCTATTCAGGCACAGATTTTGAATCTGCTGATGGATCTGCAAAAGGAACTGGATCTCAGCTACTTGTTTATCACACATGATCTTTCTGTTGTGCGTCATATCTCTGATGAAATCATGGTCATGTATATGGGACAGTGCGTGGAGTTTGCCTCGGCTGATGAGTTATTTGAACATCCAACACATCCCTATACCAAGGCGCTGCTGAGCGCTGTGCTGGAACCTACATTGGAGGACATTGACACGGAAATCGTGACCCTGAAGGGAGAAGTTGCCAGTCCTATAGATCCTAAGCCAGGTTGCCGGTTTGCGCCTCGTTGCCCATATGCCTGCGAAAAGTGCTATGACAGCATAGAATATCAGGAGATTGGGGCGGGGCATGTTGTTCGCTGTCCACGAGCGGTAGAGAGATTTGACATAATGAGTACAGTAATAAAAAATATCCATGTGGTGCCCATGGAAAGCGAAGAAATTCGCAGCCATGTATCTCTGGAGATCGAGGGAACTACAATCAAGCGCATAGGCTCTTTTTCTCCTGTTGCGACGGACAATATCATTGATGGACAAGGCGGATACTTGCTGCCGGGACTGACGGATATGCATCTTCATCTTGGCAATCGTCAAATGGAGGACTACCCAGCCCTCACGAATATGTTGGTCGCCTGTGGAATTGTACAAGTTCGTGAAATGTCCGGCAGCCATGCGGTTTTACAATTGCGGGATCGTATTCGCAGCGGAGATGCTGTCGGACCGGATATTTGTGTGCTGTCACCTATGGTGGAAAGTACACCTCTTACATCCAAGGAGAATATATGCCTGGATTATCCGGAGCAGGTGGAGGAAATGGTTCGGCTGCTGAAGGACGCAGGCTACGATGGGATCAAGGTATATAATCAGACAAAGCCGGATGTATTTGATGCTTTGCTGAGTGCTGCAAAAAAACATAACCTGCCGGTATGCGGTCATGTGCCTATACCAGTAGGAGCGCGGCATTGTATTGAAAGCAATATGTATTCCATTGAGCATGTTCGAGCTTTCCCAAGGGAATGCCTTGTATTGGCCGGGCAGAAAAAGAAGTACTGGACACCTACATTGGTAGTGGAAAAGGTGGATTTCCAAAATGGTGAAATGGTAAAGCGGCTGGAGAAAAAAGCCATTTCTCTTGGAATCAACAAAGAGCTTTATGCCGCATGGCAGCCGGATATCGACTATTATAAGACGGTTGACTTCCGAATGGACCGCACCTATGAAGAATATCGTACTGGCATAGAAACATTTGTAAATAATGGCGGACAGATATTGGCTGGCACAGATACCGGTGTGCCGCTGATCACGCCTGGATATGCCCTGTACGAAGAACTGGAGGAGCTGGTTACTGCCGGATTGTCTCCCTATCAAGCACTTCGGGCAGCTACAGTTTCTGCGGCGCAATGTCTGGGAGTATCTGAACAATATGGAACAATTGCAGAGGGAAAACGAGCAGATCTTATGCTGCTAAGGGATAATCCACTCACAGATATACACAGTCTTTATACGCTGCAGGCGGTAATGCTTCGTGGGCATTGGTATGATCGCCGGCAGAGGGAAGAACTTCTGCTGCAGGCAGCACAATGCCATTTGCATTGAGCTTAATTTCGGACATATATCGGAAAGGAGAAACTTGCTTGGATAAGAAAAGCTTGGATCAGTTTTTTTATGCAAAAAGCATTGCGGTAGTAGGGGCATCAGATGACCCGCAGAAAGCGGGGTATCAGATATTCCATAATCTAATAACACAGGGCTATTCGGGAAAGGCCTTTCCGGTCAATCCCGGGAAAAACATGATTCAGGGGTGTCTGTGCTTTTCGTCCATCCTGGATATTCCCGGTAAGCTGGATTTAGTAGTTATTACTATTCCGGCAAAGGGTGTACTTGCGGTAGTGGATCAAATGATTTTGCGCGGGGATGCCCATGCCTTGGTGTTGATCTCAGCCGGATTCCGTGAAACCAAGACCGAAGAGGGTGCCTTTATGGAGCGGACTTTGGTAGAAAAGACCCAAAAAGCTGGGATCCGAGTATTTGGGCCCAATTGTACGGGCGTTATCATACCGGAAACGCACATTGATACGACCATTGAAGCAGGCGTTGAGCAGCGTCCGGGTAGTATCAGCATCTTTTCCCAGAGCGGAGCTATGGCGGGATCACTGCTGATGATTATGGCGGATCAGCCAAGTCCGCTGGGCTTTAGCAAGTATGCACATGTGGGGAATATGTGCGATGTGGATATGCTGGATGTGCTATCTTACTATGGACAGGATGACTCCACAAATGTTGTCTGTCTGTATGTGGAAGGCTGCAAAGATGGGCGAGAAATGATCCGGCGGGCAGCTGAGGTTTCTAAAAAGAAAGCGGTTCTTGCGCTGAAAGTCGGACGCAATGAGATTGGTGGTAAGGCGGCTTTCTCTCATACCGGCTCTGTTGCCGGAAAGGACGAGATCTATGAAGCTGCGTTCCGAAAATGTGGCATTACCCGTGTGGACAGTCTATTTGATATGGTAGATGTGGCAAAAGCCATGTCCATGCAATCGCTGCCTCGCGGAAATCGTATTTGCATCCTGACAGAGGCTGGTGGCCCCGGAAGTATGGCCATGGATGAACTGGGCCAGCATCCCGGTCTGCAGTTGGCGCATATATCCGAGGAGGGCAGGAAGAAAATCAAGCGTCTTCTTCCTGATATGGCAATGGTGTGTGAACCGGATGGCTATATCGACATGTCTGCTGCAGCCATGGCACCACATCATGCAGATGTTTTGGAAGCCGTGTTGGAGGAGGATGGGGTGGACGCAGTGGTATTTGTTACTGTACCTCCCAATTTTCTGCCGCCAGAAGATATAGCCAGAGCTGTGATCGAATGTGGCAATAAGAGTGGTAAGCCTGTCATATCCTGTTTCCTGGCCGGCAAATGGGTTCGTAATGCCCGAGGCATGATGGAAGAGGCTGGCTGGCCTACTGTCAATACCTCTGAGCAGGCAGTGCGTGTGCTGACCAAAATGGTAGAGCGCAGTGAATATCTCCGTTCGCTTCCAGAAAATGTGGCCATAGATGATTCTGAAGAAAGGAATGTATGATGCTCTCATCGTACGGGATAAGCAATGAGTAAAGCGTTATTGGAACATGAAGCACGGCAGGCTTTGACGGAGCGGGGCATCACTTGTGTACCGGGTTGCTTTTGCAGAACGGACAAAGAAGTGATTGATGCGGCAAAACGCATTGGGTATCCGGTTGTGCTTAAGATTGTTTCGCCGGATGTGGTCCATAAATCAGACTGCGGCGGTGTTGCCGTCAACTTGGTTGACGAGAGCAGCCTGGCAGATGCATATCAAAAAATGATGGCAAATATTCGCACAAAATTGCCCGATGCCCATATTGAAGGCGTTCTGGTGACTAAGCATATCCAGAAAGCGCACGAAGTCATTGTAGGTGCGATTCGTGATGCCCAATTTGGTCCTGTGGTCATGGTGGGTCTGGGCGGCGTGTTTGTTGAAGTTATGAAGGATGTAAGCTTCGGAATTGCTCCTGTCAGCAAGGAAGAAGCCATGAGAATGCTGTCTAAGTTGAAATCTTTCCGCATTCTGACCGGGATTCGTGGCGAAAAATCTGTCAATTTGGATGCGCTGTGCAGTGTGATCTCTCGGGTTTCCCATTATGCCTATGAGAATCCTGTGGAGGAATTAGATCTCAATCCTGTTTTCTGTACGGAAAATGCGGCGCTGGTTGCAGATGCCCGGATTCTTTTGGGAGAGTAATCTTTCAGCCAACATGTTCAACAGAAAAGCATGCGGGCGTCCTGTTCCGTATGCTTTTCTGTTGTGCTCGGTTCTTTGTGTGGAAGGGAAAAATAATGAAAAACAAGCAAAGAACATACGGTGTTATGATGATGATTGCATCCGCCGTAGTATACAGCCTGAATACCAATCTGACAAAGATTACCACGAATTGGGAGATCGGTCTTGGGACGATTACGCTGATACGTGGGCTCTGGGCTGTTCCGGCGTTGGCTTTTCTGGCGTCTCGCCAGCATCTGACGCTACGCCTACCTTTTCGTTTAATGGGAAAAGTGCTTGCCTTCGGTGTATTGGGTGAGGTATGCACATCGCTCCTGCTGACGATTGCGTCCGTCTATCTTCCTGCCGGCTCAGTGACTACCATACACTATCTGTATCCGCTCTTTGTCAATCTTTGCGGTGTTTTCCTGTTCCGCGAACGGCCAAGGCACAGCCTTTGGATCGCACTGGCGGTGGCTCTGGTGGGTGTTCTGCTGTTTTTGGAACCTGGAGGGAAACTGAGTCCTGCCGGCATAGTGGCTGCTGTTGGCTCCGGCATGAGTTGGACAATTCAAATGCTTTCTCTGGAACGCACGGAATTGCGAAAATTGGACGCCATTCAGATTATGTTTTATCAGTGCAGCCTGCTGATTCCAGTGGGAATTTTGATTATGCTGATTCAAAGAGAACAGCTCAACGCAATCACATGGCCTGTTTTAGGAGTAACGGGTATCGCCAGCCTTTGCTGCTATGCTGTGGGGAGCCGTTTACTGACAGGCGGTGTTCGCCGTATCGGCGCAGGTTTGGCTGCAGTTTTGGGTGTTCTGGAGCCTGTCAGCAGTATCACACTCAGTATGCTGTTATTCCATGACCATATCAATCTGCGTCAGGCTTGTGCGTGTGCAATGATTTTGCTGTCGATTGCGTATCTGCTGGTGCAGGATCTTGCCTGCAAAAAGGAAAGAACATGACTGCATGATGTGTAAAATTTTTTGTTGATGATATTAGGAACAATACAATACTTATGAAACGATCTCATCTTTTTTCATATTTTCTGATTCTTTTGGGTGCTTCCTGCTGGGGCTCTATTGGACTGTTTAACCGACTGCTGGGTGCCGACGGAGTATCAATGTTAAACCGTGTTGCCGTACGAAACATTGGCGCACTCTTGTTGTTGAGCGTTGTATTTCTGCTTTTCAGGCGGCAGGTATTCCGCATTCGTCTCCGGCATATCCCCATTTTTATGGCCAGCGGCATAATCAGTGTGCTTGGCCTTGCATGGTTCTATTTCAATTGTCAGATGGAATGTTCACTGGCTGTAGCAGGTATTCTTCTGTATCTTGCTCCCTCATTTGTTATGATTGCCGGTGCCGTTCTCTGGAAATCACCCTTCACATGCCGCAAGACTATCGTACTGTTGCTTAGTTTGATCGGCTGTTGCTTTGTCAGCGGGCTGATCGGCAATGAAACTGTCATCCCTTCCCCCAAAGGACTGCTGATGGGCCTTTTTTCTGCTTTATGTTATGCCAGCTACACGATATTTGCACACTACGGTCTGCGGTACTATGATAGTTTGACAATGATCTACTGGACATTTGTTTTTGCCGGTCTTGGTTCGCTACTCTTTTTAGATCTGCCGGATCTGGCCTCAGTGCTCGGAAATTCTGCGTCTTCTCTTCATATACTGGGATTGATCGTCGTAGCTACCGTGCTTCCCTACCTGCTCTATACGCAGGGATTAGACAATGCCGATCCTTGCTACGCATCACTTTTGTCAAACATAGAACCAGTTGTCGCAGCATTAATCGGTGTCATTGCTTTCGGAGAAAAATTGGACATTTGGTTGATTCTGGGAATCGCATTCATCCTTTTCGGCACCGTAATATTGGCAATGCAAAGGAAAAACTCTCCAGAGATAGGGCGATGAAATATTGCTTACAGGAGAAAAAATCTCTTGCCCTGTTTCTCTGAAAGAGTCATGCACTCTGCTCATGGCACACCGATTATCTGTTAATCTGTCGAAAGCGTGTGATCAAAGGATCTGATCGATTTTCAACCTGAAGAAGTCGATGATGTAGAGAATGAGCTCTATAAGGCTGTTGACGATTATCTTCCGTATTGCATGAAAAACGGTAAAAGCACGGAAATATAAAATGGGTGAACATAGCTAAGTCATGCTCCATGCTTCTCCTTGCCGACTGAGGGTGGAAATCTAAAATAGGAATTACACCGACGGGGCGAAAGAGCGGAACTTGCTGTGACCACGGCTTGACCACAAAAAAAGGGGTAACGGCAGATAATGCGGATAAAATGTCCCTATATCTGCCAATGAGGACACGGCGGGACACTACATATGGCAGATGCCATGGTCGGGATGTCATTGTTGATTAATGAATAATTAAGAACCCGCAAAGTCCTATGCTTCGAGGCTTTGCGGGTTCTTTTTTTGCGCTGGGAGCAAAAATTACGCATGCCGTTCTTGCCGCAAAAAACTGCGGGCGAAATGCGAAAGGGGAACGCATCTCGCCCGCATATAAAAGAGGAAAACGGCTACATCAGCCCTTGAAAACATGGGGGCAGGGCTGCCCGTTGAGATAGGCCTCCAGATCCTCGCAGGCCAGCCGCGACTGCCACATGTCGATGTCCACGGTGGCACCCGCCATGTGGGGGGATACGATCACGTTGTCCATGGCCAGGAAGGGGTGGTTGGCGGGGCACGGCTCCTGCCACATAACGTCCACGGCGGCGCCTGCCAGCTTGCCCTGCGTCAGCGCCTGCACCATGGCCTGCTGGTCAATGACCTTGGCTCGGGCGGTGTTGATGAGCAGGGCGCCCTGCTTCATCTGGGCAAACCACGAGCTGTCGATCATGCCCACGGTGGAGGGCAGCACCGGCAGATGCACGGAGATGATGTCACCCTGCGCCAGAACCTCCTCCAGCGTGCAGTTTTCGGCGCCATAGGCGGCAAAGTCCTCTGGCGGGCAGAAGGGGTCATAGGCCAGCACCCGCATGGAAAAGCCTGCGGCGATCCGCGCGACCCGCTTGGCCACAGCGCCGAAGCCGATGAGAGAGATGTTTTTTTCATACAGCTCGCAGCCCAGCGGCACGGTGTTATACACGTTGACGCGTTGGTTCATCCACACTACGTCCTTCACGTCCGGCACGGCGAAAATATCCGCCACAGGCTCGTCCAGCGCCGAGCCGTCCCAGATCTGCCGGACGGAGCGGTGCAGCTGCTTGCACAGCATCAGCAGCAGGGCAAAGGTGTACTCCGCCACGGACTGGGCGTTGCGCCCCGGGGTGTAGGTCAGCGTGATGCCCAGCCGGCGGCAGGCGTCCGCGTCGATGTTCACGGGGTTGCCGCGGGTGCAGATCAGCAGCTTCAGTCCGGCCTCCTGCCAGGCGCGCAGCGTTTCTGCGCCAATGTGGTCAGCCTCCAGGATGATGACCTCGCTGCCCATACAGGCGCTGCGGACGGTCTCCTCGCTGGGCCATGTGCCCGGGGTGAGAAGCTGGCTGAAGGGCGTTATCTGGAACACTTCCTCCATGCGTGCAAGATACGGCTGCGTGATGGGCGTGCCTAAGGCGAGCTTGCGTTTCACGGTATATCATACCCCTTTCCGGTAGTTTCTTGTCTTCCATTATATAAAATATAAATTACATGTCAAGGCTTAAAAATAAAAAATAGTTTAATATTTTTGAAAAAATACCTTGACATTTAAAACAAGATATAATACCATCAAAATATAGTTTAACGGCAGGAAATCGAAACGTTTTTTCTGTCAAAATGTACAAAAATGGAGGGCGTTATGGTGCAAAAAGAACAAATGCTGCGTCATGAGCTGTGCAAGATCGCACACCGGATGTACCGTCAGGGCTTCTCGCCCTGCAACAGCGGCAACATATCCGTGAAGCTGGAGGAGGATCGTTTCCTCATCACCCCCTCCGGCGTGTGCAAGGAGGAACTGACGGAGGACATGCTGGTGCTGATGGACGGCCAAGGCCGTGTGGTAGACGGCAAGGGACGCGCCTCGTCGGAGAGTCGGGTGCATCTTTACTGCTATGCCCATCGTCCGGAGGTGACCGCCGTGTGCCATGCCCATGCGCCGTTTTCTGTGGCGTATGCGGCCATGGAGCGCAAGCTGGACAGGAGTTTTTTGCCGGATCAGGTGTACTATCTGGGTTCTGTGCCTCGGTGCGAGTACCGGCTGGCGGGCACCGCCGAGGTGGCGGAGTCCATGGCGCCCTATATCGACCGCCACAGCGCGCTGCTGCTGGGCAACCACGGCGCTGTGACCATGGGCACGGATCTGGACGAGGCCTGGGGGCGCATGGAGATGCTGGAGCAGCTGTGCAAGGTCAGCTTCATCACCGATCTGCTGGGCGGCCCTCGGGAGTTTACGCCCCAGGAGCTGCAGGTGCAGCTGGAGGAGATCGCCCAGGAGGGCATCGTCCACCCCGGGGCAGGCAAGCTGTAACGGCATGAAGAGCTATCTTGCCGTGGACGCAGGCACCACGGCCATCAAGGTGCTGCTGGCGGATGCACAGGAGCAGCCGCTGTTCGCCGCGGAAGCGCCGGTGACGGTCTGCCGCTGCGAGTCGGGGGCGGCCGAAACGGATATGGAGGCGTACTGGGCGGCGCTGTGCCGCCTGACGCAGCAGGCGGCTGCAAAATGCCCCGATGTGTGGAAAAATCTGGCAGGCGTGTGCGCCGCCGGACAGGGCGACGGGCTGTGGCCGCTGGATGGCGCGGGGCGCAGCTACAGGCCGGCGATCCTCTGGCAGGACACGCGGGCGGCGGGCTGCTGCCCGCAGGAGGACGATTCGTGGCGCTTTCACAGCAACGGCATCCAGTCCGGAACCCGCAGCGCCATTTTGGCGTGGCTGAAAGCGAACAGAAGGCAGGCGTATGACCGCATAGCCCTGCCGCTGGGCTGCGTGGGGTTTCTGAACTATCGGCTCACGGGAGTCTCGTCCACGGACGCCAGCTCCTGCGGCGACTGCTTTGATATTCTGGCCGGCAGGCACGTTCCGGAGTTATACGAAAAAATGAACATAGGGGAGATGGTGGATCGCCTGCCGCCGGTGTACCCCTGCGATGCGCCCATCGGCGCCGTGACGGCGGAGGCTGCCCGACAGACGGGCATTCCGTCGGGTGTGCCGGTATATGCCGGCTGTCCGGACGCTACTGCTGCCGTGCTGGGGCGGTCTGCCCTGCGGGAGGGGCGGGTGTCCGTCTGCGCGGGGACCACGCTGCTGGTCATGTTTGCCCAACGGGAAGCACCCTGTTTTCCGCTGCCGGAGGGGGTCTATGCGGACAGGCTGCCCTATACGGAGCCGCTGTACCGCCTGTGCTTTGCCCCCCGCTCCGGCGCCTCGGCCATTGCGGAGGAAAAGGCGGTCTATGCGCCGCAGGAGAGCTATGAGGCGCTGTATCGGCGCATAAACGACATCCCCATGGGCTGCAGCGGACTGACCTATTTGCCGTTTCGCGGCGGCGAGCGGTCGCCGTTTTGCTGCCCGCAGGCGGAGGCGGGCTACTACGGCCTGCGTCCGGAGCACACTCCGTGGCACAGGCTTCGCGCCGTGGCGGAGAGCGTTCTGTTTGCGGCGCGGCACTGCATGGAGGTGTCCGGACAGTCTTTTGCGGAAGCGGAGCTGACCGGCGGAGCCGCCCGATCCTCCGTGTTCTGCCAAATGGCGGCGGATATTTTCGGCGTACCCGTCATGGTGAAAAGCGGCGTGTATGCCGGCGTGGACGGCTGCATCGCCCTCATGCGGCGGGCGGAGGGGCTTGCGCCGCTGCCCGAAGACGACGGGGCGGCTAAACGCTGCGCCCCTGCGCCGGAGAATCGGCAGCCGGCGGAAAAGGCATATGAGAAGTATCGGCAGCGCATCGACGAGATGCTGCCGGTGTGGAGAAATAAAACTGCGGAAGGGAGATAACAGATGGATATTGAATTGATCCGTACAGCCGGAGGGAAGCGTCCGGCGGACATGGCAGTGGTCAACGGTCAGCTGGTCAATGTGTATTCCGGCGAGATCCTGCCCGGGGGCGTGGCCGTTACCAACGGGCGCATTGCCGCCGTGGGCGATGTGGACTACACCATCGGGGAAAACACCGTCGTCATTGACGCGCAGGGCGATTATATCACGCCGGGCTTTATCG